>Ga0136644_10000235_pt1 | contig 43146 bp, 45 predicted proteins | sample C_130820_EF_Meta_FD_94780 | JGI IMG/M metagenome (GOLD analysis project Ga0136644, IMG submission 94780) | Freshwater microbial communities from Lake Croche, Canada to study carbon cycling - C_130820_EF_MetaG (v2) (version 2) | ecosystem: Environmental > Aquatic > Freshwater > Lake | place...
AATAGGGTACTGTAATAGGGAACTGTAATAGGGTACTGTAATAGGGTACTGTAATAGGACCATTTATATCACATATATATATAATACAACCTATGGACCCAACTGTACAAGTCAATCCCATTATTGTCGGATATAGTCCGAATGATTTTTTTTATTATACAGCGTATGAGCAAACCGACATTGAATCATGTAATACTATAAAAGAAGCTCTTGGTGAAACCGATTGTAACAATCCACTTGCTTTAACCGATATTAGTTACGCCCTTTGTTATAGAAACGGCCTTTGTCAGAATCGGTCCTATTCCGATTGGTTTACAAAAGTCCAAACGAATCATTCCGGTGCAGATGAGCGTTATAAAAACACGTCGAAAATATACAATGCCAATATACAAACCACTGTCAATTTGAGTGCGGGTATATTAGGCGTTTTGGCCTATATTTATGCCAACAAATAAAAATGTAGGCATTTTATAACTACATATAAAATGTCATATGATACATTGAATGCGAAACTTACGGCGGCATTTAACGATTTAAGAACAAACCAACAAAACTGTAGTAATTCAAGTGGTGGCGAGTCAAATATTTGTAGACAAATAGATACGAATCCGAATATACAAGAATGTATATATTCCAAAGAAAATTATAGTACCTTTTCGAAGTTCGACGAAAATTATGGAAAAACCACACACACACCAGACAATAATTGTACGAGTGAGAGTATAGGATTTTTAAACAGTATTAGCCCCACGTATAAAAATGCATATAAACTTGTCCAATCCTATGCAAAATTGGGAGATGCATTCAGATTTGAAAAAGACAAAACTATAAGTACGGATCTATATGCAATCAACCTAAAGTATTCGAATATTCAGCAACAACGCACCGAATTAGACAATAAACTACTCAACTTGTATTCGACTCAAGGGTCAATTCCCGATATGATTTATCGCGAAAATGATTCGACTATATATTCCAATCTTTTATGGACAATTTTAGCAACAAGTTTAGTCTATTATGTCTTTACTAAATTATAAGCTGCCTATATAATATAATTGAAATGTCAACCTTTTATGCTACGGTAGGACCCGACTACAACCAAATGAACAAGAATTTGCCCGATTTGATAACGGCTCGTCAACATGCCGGCGAAACAGACGTGATTGACAATAGTGGCAATTTAACCTTTTTGTATAGCGAGAACAACCCGTCCCCCCATACAAGCGACGTTTTATTGCAAGATACGAATTATGCCTTATTACACGAAAACATCATTTATATATTGGGTGCGGTTACTGTGGCCTCCTTAGTAATCACTATAATGTTGGTTGATAAAAAATGATTATATATATAATAATAGTATGCCTAATCCTACTGATTCGGTTGTTTTAAATACAGTATCGGATTCCATCAGCTCCATCAATGGAATAATTTCCCAAGAGCAAACACGCCTTAACCAAAAACAGGCGGCAGTTAAAACGGCCCAAGACAATCAGAATCGATTGGTTTCACTCAATCAAAACTATAGCAGTCGAACTCAACAATACATCAAAATGGTTCTATTATTGGTCGTCGTATTATTAGCGATTTTGGCCCTGAAATATTTAGACGGGGTCATTCCACCAACAGTGAATACTCTCTTAGGTATAGTCGTAGTTTCAGTCGGCATCATTTATATGTTCATCTTGTACGAGCAATTACAAGAGAGAGACAATATAGACTATAACCAATTGGTTTTCTCGCCGCCTAAGAAAAAGGATTTAAGTGGAAATGATTTGGCCAAAAATTCAAATATAGGTGACTTAATTGGTTCCATCGACTTAGGCGAATGCATCGGACCCGCTTGTTGTGCCAGTGGAACTATTTGGGATGTCTCTTCGCAAACATGTATAGTTAAAACTAAGGAGTCATTTACTATGTATAGAACCAATGAGTCATTTAGTACCTATAAGACCAAACCTTATACGGATTATGAATTCGACAGTTATTCATCCATAATGTAACCCACATAATTTAGCAAATGTGCCAAATTATGTCTTTTGTGATAGAATATAATGATATAATATAGTAACATCGATATGGCACAACCGTTTCAAGGATTTATTACGACAATAAATAGTGATATAAGTGATTTTACCAATGCGGTCAGTTCAAATAGTTCGACAATTAACTCCCTTTTAAACTTTTTAAATACCAATGAAGGAAGAATTCTTAGTTTTATACGAAGTGGTATTACAAACGTCGCAACTACATACAATGAAGAAATTAGTTTACTAAATGCATTAAATCAAAACCCCAACGACAACAATACATTGACGCAACTAATTAGTAAAACAACGAATCAAATAACACAGATAAACACCGTAATACAAGAAGTTACAGATATGACGCATCAAGAAAGTCAACCGGACTTGGGAAAAAAATTAATTAGTATGGTCACTATATTTACTCCCCTCGTAAATAAACAACTCGACAACCAAAAGTCACAAATTTCGCAATTAAAAAATATACAAACTCAGCCATCTTTCATACCGCATAGCATATCTTCGATTGCAACAACGATAAGACCCGGTCCAGCAGGAGAACAAGGACCGCGCGGACCACCAGGAGAATCAATCAAAGGCCCTGATGGCGACAAAGGCCCTGACGGCGACAAAGGCCCACGTGGCCCAACCGGCCCGCGTGGCGAAAGAGGTTATGATGGTGCCAATGGTATTCCCGGTGCAAAAGGTGCCGATGGTGAACAGGGCCCGCAGGGAATTCAAGGTATAACCGGTCCAACTGGTCCTACCGGTCCAATCAATACCGATACATATAATGCCGTATACAAACAAAACAGTATATTACAAAAACATAAAAACGAGCTAGTTCAAAATTATTCGACCGACGACCAGTTGACACACTATATGAGTAATGGTATGACGACACTAGGTATTGTCAATACCGCCCTATATTATATCTATTACGCCCTTTTATTGTTGGTCCTATACGTCTTAGGTTTTGTGAAAAAAGAATACAGTATTTACTATCGGGTATTCCTATTTGTGCTATTCGTCATCTTCCCCTTTGCCGTCTTTTATATAGAGAATTTCTTGATTAATATCTTTTTCGTTGTTTATTATTTCATCATCGGTCACGCATACGGTGGTAATTCATCGGGGACATATAATCTTCTATATAGCAACTACTAATATGGTCGATATAATAATTTAGCAATTATTATATCAGAATGAACGACGCATTATGTTTTGGGTTATAGAATATAACCATTATATATAAATATCATTTAATTTAAATGGCAGGAAATACAATAAAAAACCTTGTTGATAACGTAAATACTGATTTGGATAGTTTATTACCCAATTTACAGGCCATTGAAGACTTTGCACTGAACCGTTTTTTAAAAAGCCTATGGCCGGCTACAAATAACGTTTACACCACGTATACTAACGAGCAGATTTTATTGGGTTTATTAACGAGTAATCCGTCCGATATTAAATCATCGACACAACTACTTCAGATGACTACTCTGCAGATTGTACGTTTGAATGAATTGAAATCGCAATTGAACTCTCTTCGACCATCTATTAGTAATGCAGGTGTCATCGACTTCATGAATAAGTTCTCCAAAAACATAGCAAGTTACATTGAAAACCAGACAAACCAGACATATATGCTAAAAACCGGACCACCTGGTCCGCGCGGTTTACCCGGACAGCCCGGTCTAACGATTATTGGGGACAAAGGACTAATCGGAAACAAGGGACCAACCGGGGACACAGGACCTACCGGGGACCAAGGCCCTCAGGGTTTATGGGGAACACCTGGTCAATACGGAGAATATGGAGACGTGGGTGATATAGGTCTCCAAGGTGTCCAAGGTCCACCGGGTGTGACTGGGCCAACCGGTCCAATAGGCCCAATCAATACAGAAGAATATAATTCGGACAATATAGATGGTTTCACCGGATACTCCGATAAGACACATCATTTAGTCAACATCTTGATATACATCTATTATGCCCTTTCATTGCCTGTCCTATATATTGTATATTTATCTAAAAAAAAGTATAGTATTTACTATCGTTTATTCCTGTTTTTACTGTTCATTCTGTTCCCGTTTTTTGTCTTTTACGCCATTTCGCATTTTAATGCTCAAAGGTGTATATAGAGAATTTCGTCGTGAATATCTTTGTTTTTATTTTCATATAATACGTAATTACACTGTCCTCAAAGGTTATTTACGTTGTTGGCAATTTCGTCTTCTTCTTCGATAATCTCTTCTGTATCACTATCTGAATCTTGAGTGGAGCCAGCATTGCTTCCACCCTCCCCGTCTTGCTTGATACGAATACCGTTCCATGCCCCGTTGTATTTTCCAAACATACGGTCCATATGAGCAAATACGTCTTTGGGTCCGGGTATGCGCTCTCCACAGTTGCTTCTATACCACTCTTTGAAACGCGACGATAAAGCGGACTTCAGGACTGCACCATGCTTGTCCGTCGCGACGCAGGCCGCTACGAATTCGGCGACATAATCTTGGCTCTGTCTATACGAATTACTCGACGACATTACCATGTCGCAATCCGCGACCACACCGTTTGTAGTAAATGCGCGCTGAACGAGCATCCACGCTAAGACGGGTGCCCATTTCTCGAACTTCTCCGTAATATGTCGGTCCAGCTTGAATTGATACGGTTTATCTTTATCGCCCGAGACGGGATTCTCCGTGAAGAGCGACTTGAAATCGACGACGCGAATACGACGCCATGTACCGTGGTCATTGCTCTTGATTTCCATGAATTCGTTAGAGCAGACGACCAACTTGAACTGGGGGAGAAACGAGATGATTTCGGGCATATAGGGGGCACGGGCCTGAATGGGGTCCACGCCGCTCGTGATTTGTTTCATAGGGCCCTCATTGATTCGGTCGCCCTTCGACGGCTCCTGCATGACCGCATAACGGACGCCCTTTAGCTGAACGAGTTCGGGAGCGAGCCCGCCAATCTTGGTTCGCTGCTGGGTAAGGAGCGTGAGGGGGACGTCGCCCTTGTAATCGCCCAGCATCTTCTCCATCAAATTGACCAAAACCGATTTCCCGTTTTGTCCAATACCGATATACATGTTGAATGTCTGATTGGCCGACGTGCCAATTAGGACCGAGGCCAGATGGTCCCACATGTACTTCCTCAGCTCCGGTACGGGGAACAGCTTGTTCATGAAATCCTCGATTTCTTTGACAAAGACGTCGTGCTTTTCCGGCGAATAATGGGTAATATAATCAATATTGGTGCATCGCGATAGACAATCTTCCGGATATCCTGCGCGAAAGCGTTTTTCTTTGAAATCGACCACGCCATTCGCGAAACAGAGGAGGTAGGGATTGGTGTCGAGTTTCTTTAGGAAAGACCCGTCATAGAAGAGCTCTCTTGCCTCTGTCATGATTTTCTGCTTGTCATTGGTCTGGGAAAGACGCGCGATGATATTCTTCAACTTGACCGCCTTCGTCTCAAGTTTCTTGTATTTCTCGTCGTCTGCAGAGATTGCCGACATTTGTGTCAATAATTTGAACGCCTTTTGCGAATACAACTTGCGCAACTCTTCCGAAATCGCGCGTCTCAAAGACGTGCCTGAATCGATTTCCTTCCATCGATGATTCTGATACCTATACCAAATACTCGCTTTTACACTGACGCAGACATACTCGTCTTTGAAGAGTTGATGTAGAACGCGGGCAATATCGTAATCGCCGCACCCCTTCGAATGCCGTTCATTCTCCGCAATGGGGATACTGTCCACCGTCAAATCGATGTAATAATCGACACTGTCGTATCGGACACGGGAATACGCCTCGGCAGCGTCCTTCTTCGACCAGTGCATAATCGACCGTTTCGTCAGACCATTTGGATTGTTCAGGTCGAAGCCCTGCCATTTTTCCCACAACTCGCGAATCGAGCCATAGTCGAACTTGGCGGATTGTGCACTGAACGCAACCCATACGATAAAGAGTCGGTCACTGATGTTACGCAGGGCCCAACCGACGCGTATCCATTTGGCAAACGACCCCTCCCCATAATAGGATTCGGGCAAGGTCATGGTATATGCATGGGCTTCTTTGAGCTCGTAATCGGAAGCGTCAATCGATTCCAAGAAATGGTCGATGAGTTCTTGCAATTCGGCCGCGGACCGCACATTCAGAATATGCCCCGCCCCCTGACCCGTCGTCATTAACATCGTATTTTGACGCTGAATAGTGGCCGACCGCTTCTGCGTACCCGTCTGTGCCGCCATACCCTTCAGCTCCGCATAGGTCTGGGCGAAATCGGGATGAATGAATAGAGCGGGATGTTTAGTATAACGCACCGACAATTGCGCCACCGTCGTCTCCGTAATAAACGCGCCCACTTTGGTCTCGTCCGTGACGACAACCTCGCCGTCGCTTTCATCATACGATATATGATATATATACTTTAGTTTATATGGCTCATGGTCGGGTTTTCGGCAACCGATGAGTTGCCAGTTGACCGTCCCCAAACTGACGCCTTCGTCAAATACATCTTCCCATGTATTGATGATTGGCAGGTCCCATAAGTCGCGTATTTGCTCGACCATCAATTTCCGCAAATGGACCTGTATCGCCCGGTCCATTTGTAGTCCGATGATGATATGGATGCCGTCCTTCGTCACTTTCTTATCTGCTAAGCGATTGACGGCCTCCTTTTCCATGACGAAAATCGAGAATCGCGTTTCTTGGTCAAACTGGAATATTTTCTGTATTTCGGCCAAATAGGCATATATAAGGTCATCGACGTGCTCCTTCGAATGCTTTTTCTCAGTGACCGCGTAATCGTATCGGAAATCGAGGTCGATGGCAATCGGTCCGCCCGATTCCAACTGTTTCTCCGTAAAATATTCCGGCGCGTTTTTTCGGATGACCTGATTAAATACCAATCGCATGAGCGTACCGTAATCTTCATCCGGTACATGATACGACCCACCAAAGATGTTGTGTTTCGTATCGCCGATTCGCGTATGGGTAATCCCCCTTTCCGCGGTCACCTCTTCTTTTTTTATAATATGATTACGCATAAAATCGCCAATAGTGAGTCGGCTGTCATTGTTCATTGTCTTTTATCTATATTGTGATATTATATTTATGTAGATTCCAATATCAATTTTATGGATAGATGGTGCGAGACCAGAAAACCCACATATAACGGCTACTAATCAAAATGGTCTCGCTTTTTATTTTATCGATATAATGTAATTATGGTGAATCTATTGAAATACGTCAATATTCCGGTTTTTATTATTGCATTTGCTTTAGGCATTTTCGCAGTTTATATCACGACGGATATGCGAACCGTCTTTGTATTCCCCACGCCCGAGAATGTGGATTTGATACAATATCGCGATAAGACGGGCGCGTGCTTTTCATATAAACAGAGTGAAGTGGGGTGTCCCAAAGATGACAAAGATATATCTATCATACCGGCACAGGAATGAGCGTTAATCCAATACATTATTATTATATCATAATAATGTAAATATATGAATTTGAAGCGACTATTATACACCGATATGGGGAAAGTATTTATTTCGATTTTATTGGGCCTTGGTTTAGCGACCTTGTTTCGCAAGGTTTGCAAAGATAAAAATTGCATCCAATTTAATGGTCCCGTTCTTAGTGAAATCGATGGAAAGGCCTTCAAACATGGCGATGGATGCTTCAAATATATGCGTACACCGGTAAAATGCGATACATCGAAACAGATTATCGACATTGCGACACCGGATGCGGACCATACGGGGTCTCCGCCATCGGGTCACGCGACTGCATTAACGGGCTCGAGCTCGGGTGCCGCACCCGCCGATTCGGGAGTTTTCGGAAAATGGTTTTCTTAGAATGGTCGACCGACCCCCTCCCCCTTTTGCGTAACATGCGCCATCTTTAGATAAAACATTAGTTTATAGTTTTTGGTATGTCGAATTCGTATAATGCGCCCAATACAACGCGTATTTCGGACCTTCCCGAAAATATTACGATGCAGGTCCAACCCAATTCGTTTCCGGTGAATTTGCCCCAAGGTGGCGGTCCATCGAATCCAAATGCCTCACATGCCTCGCATGCACAACAAGGCCAAGACGGCTTGAGTAATGCATACATTCCCATGAATATACATCCCAATCCTTACGTAAGTGACCAAGCGGTCAATGGCGAAATCCCCTTTCCGGAGCACGCACACCAGGGACACCGTCTCCCGTCACGCGATATACCAATGGATTCGACGGGCTATATCCAAGATGAGCAAATAAAACCGAATTATATTCCTAAAGTAACCTTGCCGACCGATTATATCCGAGATTACGACGAAAAAATGGATTTGAAAATGCAGAAGCACGAGCAGGAGAAATACCGCAAGGAAAAAGCCGAAGATATATTTGCCCTATTACAGACCCCCATTTTCGTCGCCCTTCTCTATTTCATTTTCCAGATGCCGATTTTCAATCGATTATTATATCGGACTCTTTCCTTTTTGCCCCTTTTCAAAGAAGACGGGCATTTGAATTTAGCAGGAATGCTTTTCAAGAGTATTGCATTTGGACTCATCTTTCTTTCCGCCGATAAAATAATCAATTATCTCACTTTCCTGTAAATCATTCATTCTTGGTCATATAACATTTTTATATGACCAATTCAAAGATTCAATGTATTTATATTCGTAAAATCACCCGATACATAAGTGATGGATTGTTGTGTATTGGCAGAGCAATTTTTCGAAACACTCACATATGGCTGCCCCAGTGTGTCAAATATACCGATTGCTAAATTCGACAATCCCGTTTCCGAGACCGGTGTTGTAGTATAACTATATGTGACAGATAGGGTAAGTTGATATAGTGTATTTGCCGCCGTATCTAAGGTGAGGTTCGATACATTCAAATTTCCGCAATATTGGATGGCGTAAAAAGCATTTGTCGCCCCCGTAATTTGTACGGGTTGGAAATTGTTCGAATAGGCGACGGGCGTATAGGATTTAGGCATTGTCGTATTTTTCACTAACGACCCATTGAAATAAACATTTAGCGTCACCGACGATACAGATATATTAATACCGGTCGACCGACTCGTTCTTCCGGTACACCAGATGCCTACGGGCGTCTTGAAACGGAATGTACTCTGTGGGCTCGTAATCAAATCCGTTATTAAAATCGCACCCAATTCGACCTCGACCGTATTTGGACTGCTCTGAATACCCGCCATATTGGAATGGCTCAATACATATTGTAATTCATCCGTATTCTTAGTATACAAATTGATAGGGGTTGCCGGCGCCATGTTCAACAGGGCATAATTCCGCATCGAAATACCCTGATAATTGTATAGGGGGACCGCCGGGTCCAAATAAAGGGGCACAATGGGCCCCGGCACATCCGATGAGCTACTAAGTGATACGCCCCCCAATACATCACACGTGAGACCACCCGCAATGGTATTATTGGCACCATTCAATATCGTATATTGCGATACTTTATTGGAATTGACATAACCATTTACTAAATTCGTATATAATTGGGCCTTGCTAAATCCATTCGACTTGGTATTTTGACTGATACTCTTATATTTCAATATTTCCGCTTTTCGCCGCATATTCAACTCGCGTTCGGTATGACTCGGATAAGGCGACGTAATAGTGAGTCGATTCTGGGGATTATTATATAGGGCCGCCTGCTTTCGTTGACTGACCATAGAGCAGAACTGTACAAGGAACTCATCATTCGGCATTATATATCTATATGATATTATACCCGTATTTAGTTGAGTTTCGAAGCATACCACAGGTTCGACAGATAGGTGGCATTGGTCGTCTTTGTTGTAGTGGACAGCAGACTGGTACTGGTATTCGGTCCGGCCAATACAATATTATTTATGGTAAATGCGGGGAGGGCATAATCATAGTATTGCAAATTCGACAATTTGCCGTTGAACCCCCCATTCTGACCGATATTGATGTCATAATAGTTTTGTATAGGAACCGACTTCATAATAGAACGCCCAGCAATTGTACCATTCACATAGACATCCATTACCTTGTTTTGCATACGTAGGGCAATGTGGACCCATTTATTGACTGGTATGCCCGAAATGTCGAGGGTTTGTGGGGACGACGTACCGTCGTCCATGACGATGTGCAGATTGGTATTGTAACTGGTGTCTTGGGTCAAATAGACACCGGGTGAATTGCCCATAAAGGCGACACCGTCCGTATTATATCGTGCACCCCCCTTGTTGAATACGTTTCGATATGTGGGTGTACGAACCGTAAATGCGGTCGGTAATACCCATATTGACCACGTGAATTCTAAGCCAGTCGGTTGATTATTCGACCTTGGTATGAATACCCCCGACGAATTACCCGGGTCTTGGGAAATGACTAAATTCGAATTACCATCGAGCATCCCATATACAACATATGGTGTATTTGAATATTGAGTGAAATAGCCAATGAGCTTTATTCCTAAATCAAATACAAACAAAAAGACGATTAAAACCAAGATAATAAAGACAAATCGGGCGATAATACTATTGGAATTCAGAAACTCCTGACTGGCGGTGCCTACATTAAATGAGGACGCAAATTGACTCAATTGATTCGATACACTCGACTGTACTTCGCTCGCATAATTGGCGACATTTTCACCCGTTCTTGCTATAGAAGAACCGATTTCTTGACCCATCTGCTGGGGATTAATATTCTGCACTTGCTCCATCATTTGTTTCGGGTATTCTTGGAATGCGGCCATTTATACTATATATTTATATATTGTATAAAAATATCTATACTGGGGGATTATATCGGAATTAGAAGAGGGTGATAGAATTCGCCGGTGAACCATTCTTAGTCAAATCCACTGTGACGCCGTAAGTGGTGAACCAGGAGGTAAGGGGGTTCGTACCATTACCCTTCAAATAGGTGGTCCATACATCCTGGGGTGAGGATGAGTTGGGGACATAAGTGAATTGCGTAATTAGAGCGTCGAATTTTTGCGATTCGGTTGTACTACCAGATATGTTCGTTGTCCCACCACCAACCAATACGGTTGCATTTGCAAAAGGTGGGTATAATGTTGCACCTGAACTCGAAACACTGACTGATTTGACTAATTTGCCGTTCAAATAGCAATCCACGTAGTTTTGGTTGACACTAATAGCGACGAAACACCAGGCCTGTATGGGGAAATTATTGGTCACGACAATATCAAGTGGTTGGTTATTTGCTAATAAGAAGTAGGCATGTAATGTCGGATTTGTTTTTTCTAAATGTAATGAAATCTGGTCATTATATGGCGTAATGTGTAATGTCGTTCCTGTGTCGGTTCTGCGTTGAAAAATGACCTTGGGGCTCGTCGTATCCCACGTATTCACATAGACCCAAATACCATAGGTATAATTGTATGAGGACGGTTGATTCGTCAATTTAATCGGTGTATTTGTAGCCGACAGAGACAGATTCCGGGCAACCCGATTCGTCGCCGTCGAGAAATAGGTATATAATATGTATATTAATATGACAACAATGGCGCCTAATATGATTAAAGTATAATCCATTTTATATAAATAGTCTATATTTTATATGCCGATGCGAATATCTATATCTTAGGTGGATTCTGTCCCATTCTTAAATTGTAAGAGTTGGCGATTTGAAATGCCGTCAATGGTTTGTTATATTCGACACATGAAATGGCACCTTTGACGCCCCCCGGCGACCCCACTGTTATTTTGTCCGTAATATCAAACATCGGTGGACTGATGCCGACATTCACCGTTCTTACTAAATTACCATTGACAAAGACATCCGCCATGTTATTATTATAGTTGAATACAAATTGATTCCATCGCTGACCCACGACGGTCACCTCGACGGGGTCGATTGACTCGTCGCTCAAATAGAGGTGGAATTTATCGACTAAATGGTCGGTTCCATTACCGGCAATTTGATTACTCAATTTATTATAAGTGGTTTCTACGCTATTCGAATAGGTGATGCGCGGCTTGGGACGGAGTACGCCACTAGAATCCGTGAAAGAATAGCTAAATATTTCGGTGCCATTTTCCTTGGTATAGGCCGCATCGGATGCCCCCCCTGGATTAATATATATCCACATCGACAACGAATAATTGGCATTGGCAATAGTAGTATCGGACACACTAACAGGTGTATACAAATCACTCGATTTGCCAATCGTCGTTTTAACACTGTCTAAGAATACGGCGTCGTTTTGCAAAACGGTCGAATTCGATACGACAAGTTTTTTACCGAGTCGGGGCAGATAAAAACACAGCAAAACAACCAAGATTTCTATGATGAAGAGAATAAAGACAATATTGGGAGTGATTTTGTATTGATTAAACAGATATTCTAAGAAGTCGGTCAACAAACAGGGAATATAGAAAATGAATGACACCATGAATCCGGCAAATCCCTCTAAACTCCGCAATTTGTCGATAAACATTTTATAGAAGATGGCGAGGGCGACGATAATCGCCACAAAAACAAAGATATTGACAAAGAAATTGAGAACGGCCGCGTTTGCAGTCGACAAATACTGGAAAATGTACCATGTGACCGGTATTAAAAACGCAGCGCCGATTAAAATACTGATTTGTTTCGGTGTTAAGTTGCGTGGGTCGATTTTAGTCTCAGAATTCGATAAATAATAGGCGGATATGAGGAGGGGTATTACGATGACCATTGCATAGGTATATGTATTGGTCGAAAGGGCGTCGGGGTTGTCCGCCACCGTAAATAAAATGACGCCGATGAAAATGACGACTATACCAAATACCATCACCTTGGATGCATTCGTCGAATCGTCGGAGTCCCACTCGAATTTGCCACCCCTCTGTTTTAGTTTGTGTTTGTTTGCCATATTATTATAGTTACGTGTATAATAATTCGTTATATATTATCCGCGTCTTATAGATTCTCTATCGTGGTTTTCTTACCATGACATTCGCGACATAGTGCGACCAAATTATCTATATGATTACTGCCGCCATATTCGAGTCGTATTTTGTGGTCGACTTCGAACCAGGCGGTCAATTGGGCACCACAATCGCCGCATTTCCACCCCTGTTGCGCAGCCACGTATTTCTTCTTGGTTTCACTGACCGACCGTTTAGTCGCCTTTTTCCCCGAATGGATAATACGGTTCGTCGCCTGTTGCTCCTGTCGTGGCATGGCTAAAACGGGGAAATTGACGTCGTCACGGCCGACGCCCCCCAATCCTTTCGAGGTGAAATCTAAGATGGGCGACAATATATTACTCGTTCCCCGGTCAATTGGCAGGTATTTGACATAATCGCTCGATGCGGACAATACCTGTCCCGCGCTCAATGGATTCTTTTTGATAATATAGTAGACAAAGAGGGCGCCCAAAACAATGGCCCCCATTTGATAATATTTCTTATATGAAAGCGCGGTTTTGATGATTTTCCCCTCGGTATAAATATTCGCCAAAATGGCCGCAGTAATAATAAACAATATAATTTCGATTCGCATCAAATGAAATACTATATATTTATATCGCATTTTTATCCCCTATATCGCATTCTATTCGATATTATTCGTATTGTTGTATAGGGCAGCAATTGCAATGAGACATCCCGTGAAAATGACGCCGTGTATCACATAACTCCGCATTTTCAAATGGTGCGATACATAGACCGGTTTAGGCGTATATTCCGACAAATAGCGGTCGATGCCCGCTTTCAAAGACAACTCCTCTTTCCCCAACATTTCATTGTATTTGTTGTGTATGAAATGCGTCCACCGCATAAAGGAATCGCGATTGTCTAAATACGGCGAAACCGGAAATCGGTCCAATATTGCACTAAATTTGTTGCCCATTTCCGCATCGGGAATAAAGAGGGGTAGATTCTGTATGAAATCGTAATACTTTCGTTTAGTCACGGCATTTGGAAACGCCGGATAATAGAAGGAAATGGAATGGATGAAGAACCAGTAATGCGGCCCCCATATATCGACATCCTGACTTAATACCATTCGAAACTATATAAACATTGACTAATATATTTATAGAGCAAAATCGCATAAAATGACCGAAAATTATTGTAATAATTGTGGACGCCCCGGACATTGTTATAGTAATTGTAAAATGCCGATTACCAGTTATGGGGTCGTTGCCTATCGGCAACATCCGGAAACTGGCAAATATGAATATCTCTTAATCCAGCGCAAAGATACGCTCGGATTCATCGATTTTATGCAGGGCAAATATTCCATACATAATAAACAATACCTATTAAATATGCTAAAGCAAATGACTGTCCAAGAAAAGCACCGTCTCCTTAATTCTACGTTTGAGGACTTGTGGACCGGCCTATGGGGGAGCCAAACGTCCATTTCGCAATATCGCATTGAGGAATCGATTTCGCGGGAAAAATTCCTCCATTTGAAAACGGGCATCTTAGTCAATTCCGATTTTTACGATTTAGCCCAGCTCGCAAAGGAGAGCGACGAATACGGCCGATGGACGGACGCGGAATGGGGCTTCCCTAAGGGCCGGCGCAATTATTTAGAAAAAGATTACGACTGTGCTTTGCGCGAATTCGCTGAAGAGACCGGCTATTCGACTAAGAAGATGATTAATATACAAAACATTTCACCCCTGGACGAGATTTTCACGGGGTCGAATTATAAGTCCTATAAACATCGCTATTTTTTGATGTATATGAATTATGCCGACAGCTTAGAATCGACGAAAATCCAATTGAGTGAGGTGAGTAATATGGAATGGATGTCGTTAGACGTCTGTTTGTCTAAGATTCGCCCCTACAATACCGAAAAACGGGAGGTGGTGTCGAAAATTGAGCGCATGCTCTGCGCGCTGCAACCCATATACAATCTATAGATGGACTAAATTGCCTAAAAATGTATAATATAACTATATTACATTTTTGTCTGCACATATGCTGACAAAAACGTGAGAGACCAAATAATGGATTTAGTTGGCCGGCTGATATTTTAGCCACTTTCTTTGATATATATATACTATAAATGGCCGAATTTAAAAACGTCGAAAAGGGGGTGGGTGAGGAAAAGCGCAGGGGCAGGAAGACAAAGAAGCAGAACGAGAAGGAGCTCATTTTGGAACACATTGGCAAAGAATACAAAGAATATAGTTCCGCCAAAAAAGAGCCCGATAATACAGTTGCCGTTGTCAAATCCCAGCGAAAAACGTGGGAAAATATACAATATCTGTCCCCTTTGGAGCGCGGAAAATTCGAGGAGAAGTTTACCCCACCCAAGAATACGAGTCAGGAGAACTATACCGCCATTCTAAAACAGAAAAATAAGAAAATCGTCATTGCCACTGGCCCCGCTGGAACGGGAAAAACCCTTTTCGCCACCGAGCATGGTGTCCGATATTTCCTCTTGGGAATCTGCGAAAAACTGATATTTACGCGACCATCGGTCTCCGTCGACGAAGAGTTGGGATTCTTGCCTGGGACACTGGAGGAAAAAATGGCACCGTGGGTCCGACCCATCTATGATGTCCTATACAATTTCATTTCCCCCAAAGAAGTGCAGATGTTGATGGAGGAAAAAGTGATTGAAATCGCACCACTGGGGTATATGCGCGGTCGCACATTTAAGAATGCCTGGATAGTGGCCGACGAGATGCAAAACTCGACGATTTCGCAGATGAAAATGCTTCTGACCCGCCTCGGTGAAAATAGTCGGCTTATTATAACGGGGGATTTAGAGCAATACGATAAACCCAACGAAATCAATGGTTTAGAAGATTTCTTAGAAAAGTTCAAGGGGAAACGGTCGTCCAGTATTACTAGCGTCGAGTTCGAGCGCAAGGACATTCAGCGTGAGGATGTGGTAAAAGAGGTGTTGGATATTTATAGCGGTGAATTCATACCGGACAATTATCAACTAACGGACGACAATGTATAAAGCAAAATAAAATACCTATATTATTTATAAATGGCTAAACTGTCTGCTAAAATGTTTAGAGGACGCTCCAATATATTGTCCAATATTGACAAGGTATTGACGAACAAATATGTGTTATATTTCGTGTTTTTTCTTAGTATTTGCGATTTATACTTTTTGACGGTGCAGGGTAAATTGGGTGTCGTTTCGATTTTTATCTTGGTTGGTTTCTTAACCTCCTTTTTTTCTAAGAATATGGTGGTCATCTTAGTAGTGGCACTGGTAATTGCGAATCTATTTGCCTTGAAATCGTTCAACATGGAGGGATTTGAAGATGGCGCCGATGCTGGCGCTGATGCTGGCACTAAAGCTAAAGCTGATGCTGGCACTAAAGCTAAAGCTGATGCTGGCGCTGATTCTGGCGCTGATGCTGGCACTAAAGCTGGCACTAAAGCTGATACTGGCACTAAAGTTAAAGCTGGCACTGGCACCGATGTTGGCGCTGACGCTGGCGCTGACGCTGGCGCTGACGCTGGCGCATCCACATCTACGGATGCGTCGACAACCAATGCATCTACCGATAAAAGTACAAAGGCATTGACCGATTTGATTGCGGCAATGAATAAACAAAACGGAGAAAACGCACCCGAAACCAACCAACCTAAAATAAACCCCAAAGAAGTGGTCGAGAGTTATAAAAATCTCTTATCGTTACAAGGCGAAATACAAGCCGCTATGACCGATATAAATACCCCATTGTCTAAGGCCGAAGGAATCGTGAAAAATCTGAAGAAACAATTGGGTCTTGAAATGGTCCAAGGGTGATAAGATAAATTATCGCAGATATATATAAAATATCAATGAAATACTCCCATAAAATAATAATATGTTATATTGGTATTATTTTTATCACCTCGGTCATTTACATCTATTTCAAGAATTCGGAGATGCTCGCACTCATTGCCGAAAAACCGGTGCAAGAGGGTTTCGGTTTAGATGATATACCCAATTTTTTCAATAATTTACCCGGAGAAATTACGGGTCCAATAATGGAACCTATCGATTTTATTATTGGGTTTGTCAACAAAATAAATGATTTTTTCAGCTCAATCCCGCGACGTATCCAAGACGTGAACACCGGATTTGAAGATATAGGCAAGGCATTAATGGGGGAATTGAATGCTTTAGGGACAAGTTGGGATACGGGAATTGACGGCATTAAAGGTATTGCAAGTATAATACCGAATGATGTAGGTCCATATTTAAACGACTTTTTTACAAAGTATTTGAACTCGATAATTATGTGCGGGGTACATAAAGTCGAGAATTTGACCTATTGTTTCTTCTATTATATCTTGGAGGTCATTGGACAAGCACTATACACACTAATGGTAAGATTGCCAGTCTTTTTGCTACAAATGATAACCGGATTCGATATGATTCCATATGTTAATATGGGATGGAAAGGTATAGATGCTTTAGACAGTTTTATACATGGTGCGGTGGGTTTTTATCCGTTTCGTTGGTCGGATACGGTGATGGATAAATGTTTCGAGTGCCGCGGTTTATTGCCAATGCCGCAATTTAACATGGCGGATGCCAATGCAAAGGTTGATGCGATTAAAACGGATTTCAATGTTACTATTCCAAGGTTGATGAGTGAGCCGGTCCATATATTTGCGGATGCAGGTTCCAGTTTTCAGGCTGCATTCAATTAAACGCGCGTTTATTATAAGACATCTTAGTGTGTTATAATATTATTTCTTACCGTGGCGTTTCATTTTATTAGATACATTGCGTGTAATGAGTTTCTTAGATAAGAACTTCTTTTTATATTGGCGTTTCTTTGTATGGCGTTTTCCGCGCTTGGTTTTTCTAATTTTCTTTGCAATATGACGACGTGTTCCACCTTTCATATTGGGTACAACATTCATATCCATTTCGCCTTCAAGTTTACCAATAGTAGGTATTCCGACATCATTGTTATTTTGCATCTTTTGGACTTCTTCAATTTTACTTCTTAGTTCAGCAATTGTGTTTTCAATCTCTTTTGTTGCTTCGGTTTTAATATTATGACACTTTGCTAATTTTTCTACTCCAACTTGCAATAACATTCGGTTGAAATGTATATTATATTTCGAGACAATCAATGAAAAGTTCCCAGTCATAATGGTATATTCACGTAACATTTCTCTGTAATACTGATTTACTGAACCGCTTACCCACGACGAAAGCAATCCCATTTTCCCTTTCGGTGGTTCATAAAATGTTAATTGTGTTGCCGTTATATTCAATTCATGGCAAAAACGTCTCAATTGATTAACAAAATATGCCTTAGATGTTTCAACGGTGGGTGGGCCTGAAAAAGTTTTAATTGGATCTGGATCACCGTATTTGTCGAATAGTTCTTCATCTATTCCAGTTTTTATCGTTTTATGATACGAATTTATCATCAATCTTACTTTATATTCCATCATACGCATAGTAATATCATTAAAATTATTACAATCGTTAAATCCAACAATGCAACCTTCATCTCCACCTACCATTGTTTTTAATACTTCATATGGTGTTTGTATACGTTTACTTTTTTGTTTACGATGTGTTTGTCTCTTTCCCTTTCCACCACGAAACATGTTGTATAAACCCTTCACGCTCCTTCCAACCCCCTTTGCAAAATCACTCGCTTTTTGAGTTTGTCTTCCAGGAAAACCATTTATTATTATGTCTTTACGGGTCTTGCCCTGGTCTCCTGCAGTCAATCTATCTTTTTGCCTTAACATATGTCTTTCGAAAAGTGCATATCCACTCATATTTCCACACTGTGTAGTAGAATACCTATAAAATCTCTCTCCTGGGGCAGTACTCGTGTTTTCGTCGGTAAACATTGATCTTTCTACATTTTTTATTTTACCATCACTTATATCGTAGTTATATGTTACAAATGACACTTTTGAAAATAAACCAAAAAGAAACAAATATATATTTGCACCGGTAAATCCGGCTTTGAAGACACTAAGTCCTTTTGACAAATCACTTGGATTGTTATTGACCGGAGCGGGAGTAGCAGGAGTAGCGGGAGTAGCGGGAGTAGCAGGAGTAGCGATTGTTGAAGCAGCAGCAGCAACAGAATAAGATACAAGACTATTGTAATAATTTTTTTGACGTTGATAATCTTTTTTATATTCAGTCGCTTTTTTTATTAATTTATCTGCGTTAAGGTATAGTATACCTTCTGTAATAATAAGAAGGTTTTTTGTTATAGCGGATTGTATTTCTTCTGCTGCATTTATTGCAACTTGTAACGCATGTAGTACGTCTTCAATTATTGATATATTGTCGGTTACATTATTATTATTATTAATATTCACTGGGGTGGCCTTTGTTCTTATCTCTTTTAAATAAGCGTTTATATTTTCTAATAATGATGATATAGTTTTAAATATAGTTTTTTTATCTCCTTCTTTATTTTCAAATTTTTTAATATTAACTGTAATATTGTTTCCCGTCTCAACCAATAAATTGCGGGTTTCAGTAATAAAATCTTTCGTACCTTTTAAAATTTCACTCGAAAATTCCGATGTATCTTTTTGTAATTTGGATAATATACGGTAGTATTCTTTTTTGCCATATTGTGTTGAATTAGTCATGGCATTCAAGTATTCATCCTTCATACGATTAACACTATCCAGACTTTTGTCTGTTTTAGCTTTTACGTTTTCAACCGCAACTTTTGCCGCATCGTCTGCCGTTTTAGCCGCCTCTTCTGCCGTTTTAGCTGCCTCTTCTGCCTTTTCTGCCTTTTTGACCGCATCGTCTGCCTTTTTAGCCACCTCTTCTGCCTTTTTAGCCGCCTCTTCTGCCGTTTTAGCCACCTCTTGTGCCGTTTTAGCCACCTCGTCTGCCGTTTTAGCCACCTCGTCTGCATTTTTCTGAAATTTATTTAACAACTCCTCTATTATTTTTATTTGTTCTTCAATTTTGGTTATCAAATTCTTAATATTACCTAATTCTTCAATCATTTCAGTCGCTTTAATAATTGCTGAATTTATATAATTCTTTTTTTCTTCGTCGACTAAATCCTTGGATTTTTCTTCATTATTATTCATTTCAGTCAATTTTGTTTGTATTTCTTCATATAAATTTTCTACTTCTGTACATAAATCTTGAAAAATATTAAATTCTTTCTGTAAATTATCTAGCTCATTATTGCCATTACCACCACGTTTATCATACATGGCACGCATTAGAATTCCTTCAGCTTCGCGTTGTGCACTGCTGAGCGTTTGTCTTTGGAATCCATTTTTTATTTGTTTATTTGAATCATCCCTCTTCTTTTTGAGAGCATTACTCTTCATTTTAAAAGTGGCATTGGCATCATTTAATATGTCCATTAATCTAGCAGCTTCGTCTACTTTTTTTTGGGCTTTACTTAAAGCTTCACCATCCTCCATTTTTTTATTTAAATGTAATAAATCTTCCTGTCGTATTTTAATAAATTTTTCAAGGTCTTTTACAGTATTATCTATTAATTTATTTTCTGGAATTTTTGTTTTTATCTCTTTAACATTTTCCAAAATATTTTCGGCACTGGATACAATATCGGCTGCTGCGACTGCATTCTCTTTAGCTTTGACCAATTCCTCTTCAGCTTTAGCTGCATTATCTTTAGCTGCGGCCAACTCTTTTGCAGCTTCATCTGCTTTCGTTTTAGCTTCCTTCGATTCATTTTCAGCTTTATTAAGTTCGGCTTTGGTAAATTCAACATTAGCATTGGTATTTTTAACATCTTGTTTAGCCTTTTCTGCCGCTTGTTCAGCCTGAATGGTCTCAGTTTTGATAGTTTTGGCATTATCTACTAGTTTTTTTACATTATCAATTTCTTTATTTGTATATGAATACGTTTTAAACATTGTAGAATTATTTTCTGAAAAACCTCTGCTAGAACCAGTAAGTGCACGTTCTGTCCAAGTTGCATATGTTTCCTCATTATATGCTAAATATTCAAAATTGATAAAGTTGAACAAAAGAAACAAAAACTTAAACAAGTTTTGTTGAATAACCGCTAGGGTTGCTGCATCGGGATTGAATCGTTTTACGGCCGGTTTTGATATTTTACCATTTTCATCCTTTACTTCTGGGGTAATAATATTACATTCCATATCATAAAAAGCTTTCATTTCGCGAACATCCTCTATGATATTACATGTAAACCCTAAGCAGGCAGACGATAAATAATACAATTCTTTCGTTTTAACAAATCGACCGACATAAAAATTAAGAAATCCACTTATGGCAGTAACAAGTGGAACAGTTACAAGTGCTGCTGCCAGACCGGCGGGGGGGGCCGCAATATTTAGTGCTGCGGTTATAAATCCAAAGGTTTTAGCTAAAGCAGCAGTAAGTCTTTCCTGTGACCTAAAAAACCCATCATATTTTTGAGATAATACATTCATATCGACATCTGGCGTATAAACGACACTTGCCGCGTTATATATCGAATCTTTGCATTTTGGTAAATTGGACTTTTTTTCGGCAAGTTCATCCTCACTTTGTGATTCTTCTTTTTGTGCGGGTAAGTCAATTGATTCTTCCTGTGCTGATGCTAATATTTGGGCATCTGTTTTTGAATCATCACGCCAAGGCATATCATTATTATCATTATTTTGCGTATTTATTGACATGTCTGATACAACTGTATTTATATCTGTATTATTATCTGTATCTCTATGTGGTTGACCATTGTTTTTAGAACCAAGAAATCTACTAAATACACTAGGCGGTTTAGGTTTTTCATTTGATTCTGTTTCACTATTCTTTTTAGTTCCAAAAAGATTACCAAAAGGCATATTAAATATACATTATACTTACATAATTATTATAATCGACTATTTCTTCTAAATAGTCAACGCGGGTTGGATAAAACATGTGATTTTTGCAATACTTGACTTGTATCCTAAACTCGGCAGATTGAGTGATAATGAATATTACCGATGGAGGTTGGCATTTGGAATTCCTAAATTAAGTAAAACAAATATCCATCTAATATAAATGCCTCCGCGAAAATCAAATAGTTATGTCAATTCCAAGAATTGGTTCCCCCTTCTTTTCGGTATTCTTGCTATTTTAGTCGTTTATTTGTATTATATCGTATTTTATGGCTCAACGTCGAATCCAGCGCGTTCATATTCTGGGTACGTTTCGCCGAATTTAGTTGGAAATCAGGTCGTAATACCTAGTTCGGGTTTGAGTCAAGGTCAAGGCCAAGGTATGATGAATGTCCTCTTTTCCGGAGGCATTGCGTCCCGACAGGACCCATTCAATGACCCCTATTCGCCTCCTCTCAAAAACGACGGTGTCTATTTCCCCACCGATTCAGGCGATATTCGCGGATTACCCTCCATCGTTCCGAATATGGCCATCGTTCCGAATATGGCCATCGTTCCGAATATGGCCATCGTTCCGAATATGGCCTCGCCAAGTCCCGCTATACCAATCAATGTCCAATCCCGTGGATATGCACTCTCCTATTCCCAACTCGGCATTTTGACAAAAACGACCGAAGGGAGTGACCTCATTCTCCCCCTCATGGGGCGTCGGATTATGAACGGGAGACAGAAATACCAATATTATACTATATCGAATACGGGTTCGCTAAATACCAAACTCCCCATCAAATTCCGCGGCCAAAATGCATCGGGTGAATATGGCTGCGACGAGTTGAATACCGGCGACATCGTTCATGTAGAAGGATATAATCACTCCTTCCGCGCAACCGTATACGAAAATTCCCTTTTCAATTATATCCCCGCAATATAATATAAAGATTTTTGACAGGTATATTTATACAACAATACATGTCAAACCATATCGACCGCATCATATACATCAATTTAGCTAAACGCACCGACCGTCGCGAACAAATAGAGAAAGAATTGGACGACTATGGACTCATTTATGAGCGTTTTGACGCCATCGAAACGCCCGGTATGGGTATATTGGGCTGCGGTTATTCCCATCTGGCCGTGTTGAAAATGGCAAAGGAACGTGGTTATAAAAATGTTCTCATTTTGGAGGATGATTTCACCTTTTTAGAATCCCGGGAGGTCGTCGAATCAGAGTTGGTCCGATTCTTCGATTCTGAAGTCGATTATGATGTGTGTATGATTTCATATAACTTGAAACGGGTTGCCGATTCCGAATACGATTTCCTCTATCGGTCACAAGAGGTGCAGACCGCGTCGGGATATATTGTCAATGCGCGATATTATGATACGCTAATCGGACTTTTTGAAGACGCGTTTCCAAAATTAGCGGAAACGGGTGCACACTGGCTATATGCCAACGACCAGGTATGGAAACCGCTACAAACACGGGATGTATGGTATTGTTTCAAGACGCGTCTAGGGAAACAGCGTGACGGATTTAGCGATAATACGGGTAAATATGAAAATTACACTGACTGTTAATACCTATTTATTCGGTATACCTATTTATTCGGTATACCTATTTATTCGGTATACCTCCGAAAATAGAATAAAGAGAATCTTTGTTGAAAAGTGTATATGGAACCCACTTATCTTTTGGCCGTTGTCCGAATTCCCCTGAAAATGGGACCAGATGGCAATTTCGACACGTTGACCGACCATATGACCATCGATTTAGAGCAACTCGACGAATTACCCGAATCGTCCAATTTATATTCGGCTTTTCGCGATACTATATCGCAAATGTTGAATTCGTTGGAATACGGGAGTGAGAATTCGTCGGTTTCGGGTGACGACGAAGTAGACGGCGGTGCAGCCGACAAACCGGCACCGGCAACCGAGCCAGAAAAACGGGAAAATATTGTAGTACTCAAGTCGGAAATCGTCGGCCACCCCCGGGGTAAAAATACGAGTTTCAAGAATCGGACAAAAACGAATACGCGACATACTATCAAACACGTCGACGATACGACCGACGCCGTTCTAGAAAATGAGGTCATTGATAAACAGGCCTAATGGGTGAGTATCATTCAATATGCCACATTTAGGGTGCATATTGAATGGATTGGAACCTGCTATATCGTATCAAATATGCGAAAATATGAAACCTCCATTATAGGGTGAAGGGTGAAAACCCTCGAATTGACTTAAAGATTTAGGGCTATATATAATATAAAATTGAACCTATACAAAGAAGTAACACTATATCCAAAAAATGGATTACACTAAAAAGACTGTTACTGAACTGAAGGCGTTATGCAATGAACTCAAGATTAAAGGCATAAGCGGTAAGTCCAAGACTCAGCTAATTGCCATGCTTCAACCGGCAAATAATATTACACAGACCGTTTCGAGAGAAATCGGCGCATATTCCGAAAATAGTTATACCATTGGCGATAATATAACACTATTAAAGAGCGTTCCGGACGAATGTATCGATATGATTTATATGGACCCGCCGTACAACACCGGCAGAAATTTCTATTATTTTGAAGATAAATTCGCCGACTTCCCCAAATTTATGGAGGAGCGTCTCATAGAGTGTCACCGAGTACTGAAGAAAGACGGAAATATAATAATACACGTCGAGCCACGTATTTCGCACCATATTCGCGTAATATGCGATAAACTGTTTGGCGAGTCGAACTTTCAGAATGAGATTGTTTGGCACAGCGGTGGGAACGCTAAAAATAAGTATCAACTCGGTAGAAATCACGATACGATAATTGTTTATGGTAAAAGCGCGAGGTCGAAGTTCTTTCCGTTATACAAACCCTATAGTGAAGAGTATAAGAAGACGCAAAAAGAGTGTCCTATCCATAAAAAATTATACAGCACATCTGCCGCGCATAACTCCCAACCAGAAGTTAATCCGCGTCCAAATCTTACATATGAGTGGAAGGGCCATACGCGCCAATGGTACGTTTCGAAAGAAAAAATGAGAGAATTGGACGATGACAATCGGCTAGAATACAATCAAAAGGGAATTCCACGTATTAAGCGATTCATGGATGAAATGCAAGGAATTCCCGTTCGCGATACATGGGATGACATTTCATCCATTCAGAATGGAGAAAAAACAAAATATGCAACCCAAAAACCGGTAAAATTACTCGAACGCATATTATCACTCTACAGCGCAGAAGGGGATACATGTCTAGACCCATTTGCCGGTTCGGGGACGCTGGGAAGAGCATGTAAAAATCTAAAGAGGAATTATGTATTGTTTGATATAAATCCAGAGGCTAAGGAGGTGTTTGATAAAGTGTCTTGATTACCTCGCTCGTCTTTGCTTCGCTGTCGTAAATCTTTCTAATCGCCATAGGAATATATGTAACAAGTTGGTCGGGTTTACTTGGATTTATTAGAGCAGATACGGGAATACACCGAATAGTAGAGTTGGTAATTCCAAATGTTGGACTTGGCTTGAAAATGGCAACCATATCAAATTCATCTTTACGATAAGCAATATGGCCGGTTCCGTTTGTTTCTGCATTTTTCGCCGAGTTACGTCGTGTAGTCTCGAAATGCCATGCATCCATGCGAAACTTGATTTGGTTTCGCACCTTTGGTTTATCATCATCTGTAATGCCATCCCATGATTCTCCAGTTACAGTCTTAATCGGACGACCCGCCTGTTCAGAAATCCATTGATTTACGTGAATTTCCGAAACATACGCTAGAACCTTTCCAATATCTCGGTGTTGCTTTCTATCCATTATAGCAGATATTAGCCAGTCCTTCATGAGTGAACTGCCGGGACCGAGCCATTCGGTCGCACTCTTTTCTGCTTCTTCTTTGGAAATAATATAGCTCATTGTGGTCGTTAATTGTATAGTATTTTTATCAGTAATGTATTCAATTTTATGCAAGTAACTACCTTCGAAAAACGGGCCCAATATGCGAGTATTATTATGTTATGGTAATATATAATGAAGAAAACGGCCAACTTCTTTAAGAAATCGAATTTAGTCATTCTAACTGTGGTGGCTGTCGTCATCTTAGTTGGTGGCTATTTTTATGTCCATGCTCATGGGTTTGCCCGCGAGGGTCTTGCTGATAAAAGTACTTCTAGTAATTCTGATTCTGCTAGTACCGCGACTGCATCTACTGCTGCTAAAAGTACTTCCAGTAATTCTGTTTCTGCTAGTACCGCGACTGTAGATTCACCTGTGGCTTCACCTGTAACAATTGATACAATAACTGCAGACATTGCCGCCATACAAACGTCATTAACTAAAATAACTGGTCTCACATCAACCGATAAAAAAACATTGAATGAACTTGTAAATAAACTTACTACTGACATGAATAGTTATAAGGCCAATGTTTAGTGTATATTGAAAACCTAAAATGAGAAACACTAAGACTGATATTACACCCTTGGATATAGTTGATATACAATAGAGTAAATCTCATGGCTAATTTTGGTCATGAGATTAAAGATTATTATATTGCGCTAAGCTATGCTACGCTAATCTACACTACGCTAATCTACACTACGCTAATATACACTACGCTAATCCATCGGATAAGGCCGTTGACTCGTCCTCACTTCCAATGGTGCAGGCAAAATCACCGGAATGCGCGTAATAAGATTCATACTCAAGTTCGATTTCGGTCTCGGACTCACCTCAGGGCGCGGGTCGACTAAATTGGTCGACCCAATACCGAACAACATTGACTCGACGTCACGGGCATTATAGGACAAATTCTCACTCGCGATTCTGGCACCCAATAGCCCATCACCCGGCAAATAGGTCACTGTCGGAACACCATATCCTGTGTAGGTATTATACTGAACTCCTTCATTATAGGCACGCTGCTCTAATTGATAATTACCGGGGGTATTGCGATTCGAAGTGGAAGCCATTCTATGTATATTCTCAGGTTATTTTTTCTTTCAACAATAAATAGGCCGGCGATGTTTCGGTCAAGTCCTCGGGATTTCGCTTAAATACTAAGAGTAGGGGGTAAAAGTATTGGAAATAGTCATAGGAAAAAAGGACGGAAATACCGATTTTGGTGTCTTGCGAAATCATGAGGGCGGCGGCCGTCAAATACAATTCTTGGAAAAGGGGGTATTGCTCCGTATTTTCGACAATGTGGTCGAGTGTGCGTACGGCGGCGTCCTCGTCGTAGTCCTGCTCGTCCATTGTCTCTAAATCGTCTTGGTCCAATGTATTTGGTGGCGACTGGTCTGCCTTGGTTGACGCCATTTCAAACACTTTGCGTATGCATTGGCGATATTCTTTGTTATTTGTATAACAGACATCGATGTCTTGAATTGTCAGTGGCATTATGGCTAAATAAAAGGGGGTATGTTTATATGTTATTTGTTTGAAATAATATATATCATTGAATTGCGATTATTTATTTGCGGGTGTGTCTCTTAGCTTTCTTTCCCTTCTTAGTCGATTTTGATTTCTTCGACCGTCTCTTTCCACCGGCGTATGCAGATGCAGTAGTGGCAAGCGAATTAGGAGTATAACCAGGGAGGTCAGATGATAATGGAACAGTAGGAGCACTGTTGCCACCTGCCATCTTTTCTGACCCGCCTTTATATAAGGCTGGAGACAGGGTCGTAGCGCTAGTATTAGCGCCAGTATTAGCGCCAGTATCCGAGCCACCCCAATACGTCTTCATTGACTTCTTTTTGCCGTATTTTCCATTTTTTCCCCTGTGACCACGAGTTCTTCCACCAGTGAATGGCGCACCGGTCAGAGAGGTGGAATTACCACCTTTTATACTACGCTTCGCACCACGCTTCTTGCTGTTCTTTTTCTTTCCACCGTTGAATACGTCAAGGGCATTTTTCACTTTTTCTCTATCTATTTTATCGTTTCCTAAATTGATAAATCCATTAACTTGTTTTTTTTCATCACTGGTGTCATCTAAAACGTTTATCGTATGTTTAACAACCGTACCGCCGATTTGTGAATAATAAACATCCTTATTTAATTTCAATATACTTACTGTTGTTGTATTGTTTCTACCTATTGATACGTTTATATCTTTTAACACTTGTACTTCGGATTCGTTAGATTGTTCTTTTGACATCGATGCAACCACAATGGTGGAGGGTTCTACGGTAGTTTGTTGTTGTGGTGGTGGTGATGGTATTACGTCTACGTTGTCAAACTTTGCTCCTGTTGTTGGTGCTGAGACTTGATTTTGTAATGTAGAGCTTGAACTGGCTCCTTCTCCTACTTGTGAATTGTCTTGTTGTAAATCTTTTCTGTTGCCATTTTGGTTTTCGTCTTCTCCAATAACTCCTTCTCCTACTTGTGAATTGTCTTGTTGTAAATCTTTTCTGTTGCCATTTTGGTTTTCGTCTTCTCCAATAACTCCTTCTCTTAGTCCTGTTTCTTCTAAATTGCCCGCGTTTAGTTTTTTTCCTTCTTCTACTGGAATTTGTTGACCATTATTTGCATTAGGATCCATTTTTTCAATTATATAATATCAAGATATTTTTAATTTATTCCATGTTCCTTTAGAACGCAACCAACCCGTTTTACACCTTTTCCCATTTATTTCCCCCAATTGGGCAATAAATGAGTATAAATGCAACATTACATTACACATTTTAAATGCGAAATGGTATAAAACATATACACCCCGATACATATTTGGGTCGAAAAATACGCCTAAATATTTTCGCAACGTCATTTCGACCCAGAAAGGTCAATTAAACATGCATACAATAATAGCATACATGTTTACATAAAGTTCATCTAAATATCAAAAATCAAAATTAATAGAATTTGTCCGAAGGTCGGTGAGTTTGGCTAAAGTTCTGGTCCATCGCCATTTCGCGGGTCGAAACGCCTCCACGGACCCACCCCGTCATGGCCGCTTCCTCGACAGTAAACGCCGGATTCGCCACATGCTCCTGCATGTGTGAATCAGTCGGGTACAAAGAATATCCCATAAAGCTCTTTTCCATCACTGTAGATACACTCTTCTTATCGGCAACAACCTCGCCCTGTTGCAACTGCGATTCGAGCACCGGGTCACACGACCCCCTTCCTAAATAAGGAATGGACAGATACGGACGTTGCATCAATTGCAATTTCTCTAAAGGTCGCTCTTCCTGGGTTTTTATCAATAGTCGGGAATCTTCGTCAATGACGGAGCCGGAAATGCCCGCACCCCCACCCACACTATTCATCATAACCGCCTTTTGTGCGGTGGCAAAACTAATATGCGAATCCGATACAGAATCGCTAAAGAAGTTGGACAAGGTATAATTCGCAAAACGCGTATTTTGAAGAGTATTCTGACTCTTGTCAGTAGGGTCGGCGTCGAGACGGCCTAAATTATTGAAAGTATAGTTGCTGGTAATAGACATCTTATATATATGATTATTATATATTATATAACTTGCGAGTATAACCCATGACTTTGTAAAAACGCAATCATTATAATAGTAAATTGCCGAACACGGATTTCTCGATTTACCAAATCTGCGCGCGCGTATCCATTCAACGAAAGGATTCCCCGCCCTAGTTGGTATGACGCGACAAATTGCGCGCGCAGGCGAATTGGTTGCCCTCTTTGCACGAAATCATACTACCATAACAAAATTCGGCAAATGCCCCCTGGTCGTTCGGTATAGTCGTGCTCGGGTTCGAGCTAAATGGTCGCAGCGATTGCTCAAAGACATATTGGTCGCCTAAATCCAAGAATAATTTATCGGCTAAATCGGTCTGTCCCGGATTCGATTCCAATACCAAATTCTTGGCCTGGCTCAATATATCGCCCTGAACGCCTAAATCATCTATCGGCGCCGCCGGCTTCTTGTTCGGGTTATAATCGTAATCCGTCACTAAGACATTGCCAAAGGGGTTCTTCGAACTCGGTGCGTCAAAAGCATCTAAAGGTATTGGAATCCGATTCTGGCTCAAAAACGCCGTACCTACGTCGTCGAAACCTTCCGCGGTTTTCTTACCATCTCCCAGGCGATAAATATACATGACATAGATGGCGCCCATAGTAACGAGTCCAATAATCAAAAGCCGTATGTTCCGACTAAGAATAAAACTGACTAAAGTAAGCAGAATAACCGTCCGAGACACCGCATTCAATTTCTCCTCATAGGTCATCGATTCGGTAGGGAAGAATTCGAGTATATGACTCGGCGACAGGAGCACATTGGGGTCAGTGAACCAAAACGGCGCCCCCGCCTTTTTAACTCCACTGGCGTCTTTCTCTTTCTCTTTCTCCTGTACGGGTCCCTGAAACGTCGATTGTGGGTTTATATTTTTAATGTTGCTAATCGTGTCCGACATATATATTTAATATATTGCGACAAATAAATACAATATATTACATGCTGCCTTTCCCATCATTTATCTGGAACGTCTCGCATTTCGTGTCTTGGGGGACGATTTTCAAGACGCATTTCGTTTTTTCCCCATAAAACGGCTCGGTGCAGCCATTCTCTTTAGGCGGTGGGGCAACTGCCGCCGCGCCCTTGACATTCTTAGGACATCTCGACCTAAAGTGCTCATATCGGTCGCGCACGTCCTCGTATGACAGGCCCGATTTCTTCCCCAGCATCCGGTTCACCAACTCGTGGAGGCGATACATATACAAAGAAAAGGTGTGTCGCGATTCCATATCACTCAAATGCAGCGGCAATTTAGCGAAATTCTTCTTCAGATTCTTCCGGCATTTTCCACAGGGCAACACATGCTGTAAACTAATGATAAAATCCATATAGTGTTTCTTGTCGTCGGCCGTCGGTTTTACAGGGTAATTGAAACTCATAGTATGGAGGAAATGCCACGTGCTCGGTCCCCAGACCGTAGTCAGCATCCCATCGTTGCTATTATAATCGGATTCACTATATAAATATTTCCGGGTTTTGTTTTGACGGCGGTGGCGGCGGGGACCGCCGACTCTACGTTTCGACGTTTTTACCATATTTCAACTATATTTCTGATTAATATATCCACACACTATTTTTTACGCAGAAAATGGGGGCGGGGGTACGTTAGTACGAATCCGGGGGGAAAATATATAAAGGAGTATATATAACAATATGGCGAACATTGTCAATATTATATTACGTAACTATGTCGACAAATATAAGCGATACATCTTCATTGCATTCATCTTAGTATTGTTCGTGGTGGCGGCGTATTTCGGCTATTCTTGGTATGCGCAGCGGCTATTAAACCCCGACCCCACGAGCGACGTTGCCAATGCGAACCAACGCGCTAAACCGGTCGACATCCTCTTTTTCTATACCACGTGGTGCCCACATTGCACTAAATCCAAGCCGGAATGGGACAAATTCGTCAATGATTACGACCAAAAGAATTTGAACGGATATGTCGTCAACTGTATCCCCGTGAATTGCGACGAGGACGGTGACCCCTCGGTCAACGCCAAAATGCAGGAATATTCCGTGGACCATTTTCCCACTATTAAGATGGTATTGGACAATGACAAAATCGATTTTGATGCCCGAGTGACGGAATCGAATTTAGTCGCTTTTGTGAATTCAGTCACGAAATAGGGTGTCACCCAATCCAGACGATTCCAATTCGGAAATCGTTTCGTACCCTTCGCGCATGAATCGCTCTCTATCGTGGGCCGACGTCGAAAATAAATAGATATTATACAAAGAAACGGGGTCGGTATTTAGCCGTATTTCACGCTCTATCTTAGGCGCATCCTCTATTTTTTTTGAGTGAATGATTTTAAACAACACAAACATGAGATAATCGGATAGATTCGATGTATCAGATAATACTTCCTTATTATCCGATGATTTACGGCGGATTCCCAAGATTTCGCGAATATCTCCCATTTCACCTAAAGACGCAATACAATTCACCAGGGGGTAATTACATAGAATCCCCCCATCGACATAACATTTAGCGTCTTTTTTGAACGGTTGAAATATTATGGGTAGACACGACGACGCATAGACGGCATCCACGACCCGCCAATCCGGATGGGTATGATACGATATATCGACCAGTGCAAAATCATATAATTCGACCGTGAAAAGGTGGACGTCAATCTTAGTCAATTCAAAGAATTCGCGCATTGTAATATTAATCGATATATCCAATGCATTGAATAGGGGCACGTATATTTTTTCGAAGGAATGGACATCATACATACCACAATTGGCGAATGAATTATATATCGTATTCAGATTGAGTTTGAATGTATTATCCCAAGGCCGTTTGATGATATAGTTGTCGCACGTCGTCCAATCGAACTTGAGGGCGAGTAAGACGCCTATAATGGCCCCCACGCTTGTACCATATATCGTTTCTATATTATCAATGTGCCAGACGCCCTGCTCGGCCAAGCGCTTTAGGGCGCCATAGGCCGTGAGGCCCACTGTCCCACCCCCCGCAATCACCAAGTGTTTTATCTTAGGTTTTTCCGTTTCTACAGAGTCTTCTGACATCCTCTATACCAAAGAATAACTATACATTCTATATTTATTCTCTACTAAATTAATATACCTAGTGACATATGTCTTGTCTATTATTCTTAGAAGATGAGGAAGCCTTTAGTAAAGTGAATATCGACGACCTATATGAAAAAGACCAACGTCGGGACCAGAAACAGGTCGCCATTTTCAACAAAATATTGAATCGGATTCACAAGCGTATTACACTGACTGGTAGGAGCAAGCGGGGTGAGAAATTCATCTGGTTCACCGTTCCCGAATATATATTCGGCGAGCCCATTTACGACAAGGGGGAATGTATCGCCTATTTAGTGACTAAATTGGAATCGAATGGGTTTTTCATCAAATACATGCATCCGAATACATTGTTCGTATCTTGGGAAAAATGGGTGCCTTCTTATATTCGCCATGAATTGAAGAAGAAGATGGGTGTGGTCGTGGACGAAAAGGGGAATATTATTGAAAAGATAGAGGGCGATGAGACTCCCGAGTCCAAACTGTTCAACGACAAGACGGGTCTTCCCTCTGCCGGGCAAAAGGAGACTAAGAAATACACGTCAATAGGGTCATATAAATCGACCGGTAGTTTGGTATACAACCCCGAAATGTTTGAAAAAATCGACAAACGGTTGAATTAGCCTTTTTGCGTAATACGGCGTTTTCGTACTATACGTGGCCGTTTGGTTCCGCGTTTTCGATGCTTTAGTCTAGAGCCACCTTCCATTGCTTTTTTGGCCGCACGTCGGAGAAGTCCCTTGCTATTTAACAGGCGGGTCAGTATAATACCGGTTTCCACTTCGGACACTTTTTCGGTTAAATCCAATATGGCATCCCCCAATTCTTGATGAGAGATGCCATTCATAATATCGCCAAAATGAATGCTATTGATTTGGTCGCGCGTCACCTTGTATAATTTGTCGTTAAATGCGGGTTTTTCGGCTTCTTCGTCCATAATTTTGTATATTTCCTCAAGAAAGAGTTGTTTTTGCGATTGAAACATTTCGCGAATTTGTTTGCATGTTATTTTTTTGCGTTCGTCCATTACTTCTTGCTTTTCACCTGTGTCAATTGGTGTAGTTTCGCCATTTTCACCGAGTAACCCACCGGTCGCTGCTGACAATACTGCCCCTGTTGGATTTTCTTTCGCTTCTTTCAACAAATCTGGCGATAAAGGTCCCAATACTCCACTTGCTATATTAGCAGCATTAGCCACCTCAGCTAGACCTTCTGGTGGTTCGGACCCACCTGCGCCAGGTGGTTTACCATTTTTCATCATTTTATCCAATTCATCTCCACCATTAACTTCATCATTTACTTTATTCGCCATACTTAAAAGTGCCGCCATGATATAAATATATACTATTCACATATAAAAAGACATTGCATTGTACCCTGATACAATTCACTAAATACGGATTATATCCGTTTCGTTGTTTTACGTAAGTATTGATTGTAGAAGTGGTTTTTCTTAGACATTCGACCGCCTCTGAATCTACACTTGCCTGATGTACAACTTCTTGTTCCTTGTGTCATTTGGGTCGGAAGTGACCCGGTGCCAAATTTACCTTTTGTGCCTAGTTTTCCTCGTTTTTTCGATACGCGTTTAAACATTTCCGTGATTCGCGTTTCGAATATTTTGGATGCGGTATTATACAATTTCTCGGACCTTTCGCGATATTTTGTACCATTCAATATATCATTTTCGCCGATTCCGTTCATCTTGTTTTCCCCCGTTATTTTGTCCGTTATAATTTCCACTAATTTGGCGTGATATTCGGGGGATTCAATCTTCTTTCTCACTATATTGAATAATTTTCCGGAAAACTCTTCGCGTTTGTCTTTGAACATGCGGCGTAGTTCTTGACAGGTTGTGATTTCGACCTGTTTTGAGGTGTCGACGGGATTAGCATACATAGATGATTCGTCGCCGGTTCCAGTCATATCTTCTTTGGATTCTTGTGGGCCTTTGTCACCTTCATCAGCTCCAGTACCTTGACCATCTCCAGTACCTTCATCAGCTCCAGTACCTTGACTATCTCCAGTACCTTGACCATCTTCGGCACCTTGACCATCTCCAGTACCTTCATCTAGTTTAGTGTCTGTACCTTTATTATCATTAGTAACTATTTCGTCTTTATCTGGTACGTAATTTGGATTGTATTTTTGTATCATCTTTTTAATTTTTTCATTAGAAACACTCGAGTCATTCATCGAAAGTGATTCTAATAAAGTAGTCACGTCCTGAGTAATATTATATTTTATATTATTAATTGGGACTTCGGGCAAATGTAAACTGTTTAAATGATGCACCAAAACTTCTATCTGTTCTTTTGTTTTTTCTCCAAATAATTTCCTAGCTTCGCCCATAATTTCTTTTGCTTTTTCATCGTCACCTTTCTTATCCAAATATAACTTACCAAACAATTTTACTATTTTACCAATGAGTTTTATATCTGGGTCGGGACTAAGTTCCAAAAAAATTGTAGCTCCTTTGAATGCTAATTCAATTGCTTGTTTCGCCGCTTCTGGGTCACTTTCAACTATATCTTTCATTTTAATTGCATGTCCGATTACTCCTTCAAAGTCATTTTTTACAAATGCATCAACCACATTGGTACCACTTTTACCTAATTTATAAGCTGATTTAAGTGTACCAAATACACCACCACCACCACTTAGCTTTTTCATACTTAATATATACAATCATTACATAAAATTGAAAAAGATTACCCCAAAACTCGATTATCATATACAATACAAATGAACAACATTATATTTACCGACACCCCCATAATTATTATAAGAAAAAAGAAGCATAAAGAAACCCAAATTAATACTGTAGCAACCCTGTCGACCAATCCGATTCACAATCAAACGGTCACCCATATGACCGATTTATCCGACCAAATACAACTCCAAAAACAAGTCCCTAAACCTACGCACAAAACCCCCGACAATGCGACGAAAAAGAAGAAGACGCAAATGTCGAAAGAGGAAAAGAGCAAATTGTGGCGGATTTTCGATTCCGATTTGCAGCCCGGAGACGACGTGACCGACGCACAGGAAAAACCCATCGAATGCCTATATGAATCCACTACAGATAAGAATCAATGCTGTCTTTGCAACTGGCCACTCATGATTATGGAGGACGGATTCCCTACATGTACCAATACCGCGTGCGGACTCATATACAAAAATACGCTGGATTATTCCCCCGAATGGCGATTCTATGGTGCCGAAGACAAAAATGCGACCGACCCCACCCGTTGCGGCAATCCCATCAATCCCCTCTTGGTCGAATCCTCTTTCGGATGCAAAATCCTGTGCTCCTCCGACGCCTCCTATGAGATGAAGAAAATCCGCAAATGGACCGAATGGCAGGCGATGCCCCACCGGGAAAAGGCACTATACGAAGAATTCCAGTTCATCACTATAATGGCTCAAAACGCGGGTATTCCTAAAATCTTCATCGACGCCGCCATTGCAATTCACAAAGACATGTCGGAGCAAAAGATGTTTCGCGGACTCAATCGCGACGGCATGAAGGCCGCGTCGATTTATGTATCGTGCAGAGTGAATGGCTGCCCCCGTACTGCCCACGAAATTGCGGAAATATTCAAACTCGACAAGACGAGCGCGACGAATGGATGCTCGATGGCGGTCAATATATTGTGTAATATGGAGCGCGGTATGGACCCCTCGGAGCAAATCGAGTTGGCGACCACGGCACCCAGTTCGTTCATTGAGCGCTATTGTAGTCGCCTAAATATTAGCCACGAGCTCACCATTTTAGCGAAATTCGTGGCTAAAAAGGTGGAAGAGAGCAATATTATATCGGACAATACGCCCCATTCGATTGCGGCGGGCATCATCTATTTCATCGCGCAAGTGTGTGGCCTACCAATTACCAAGCTCGACATTAAGGGTATTTGCGGAGTGAGTGAAGTGACCATCAATAAGTGTTATAAGAAACTCCACAATATTCAGGGGCGAATTATACCGGAATGTATTATGGCGAAATACACGAAACCGGTCTAATGACTGTCCGATACAAATAATATAAAAACCCCCCACCTAATTATCCAAGATGGGCGATACAATAGCCGAATACAACGAATTATTGCAAGATTATCTCACAAATAGCCGAAATGGCAGATATTTTTTCGTATTGGAGAAATCCTGTGGATACAAATGGATGACTGCGTTTTACAAAGATAATACATTGGCCGAAGTGTATCGTGGCATTACCCTCGACTTCCAGAATCCCCTAGCCGTCCTATACATAAAAAATGCCGAGGGGGAACGCGAGGACATTCCGAATACCGATACAATACATTTAGGGGAGTTTATTCGAGCCAATAATGCCGCGATGCGGCCCGTGTACCCTATGCCCGCACGTGTAGTGTATAAAATATATTATGACGACACACAATGCGCAAAATAAAAATATAGTCCCATTTTATACCTTTTATAAAATGGACTCGGATGAGAATATTACGGTTGCCGTTGAGGACGATAATACATTCGGCATTTCGTCGAATGACATGGTTTATGATGACGCCTGCACCGCGGCAGTGTCGCCCATACTTAGTATACCTCGATTGGTATTTGTTGTCCCTTATCGCGACCGCGAGGCCGAAAAGGCGAATTTCTTAGTAAAGATGCAAAATCTATTATCGGATATAGAGACGACGACCTATTGCATTCTTTTCATTGAACAGCCGAATGACGGCCGAGGATTTAATCGCGGGGCAATGAAAAATATCGGCTATATCATGGTTCGTCATTATTGGCCCGACGACTACAAAAACATCACCTTGGTATTTAACGATATTGACACTCTGCCTAAATCGAAGGGGCTCGTCGATTACGATACGGTTGTAGGTAGAATAAAGCATTTCTACGGGTTTTCATTTACATTGGGCGGCATCGTTTCCATTAAAGCGGGGGATTTCGAACGCCTAAATGGATTCCCCAACTACTGGGCATGGGGATACGAAGATAATATGCTAAATATAAGGGCTAAAAAGGCCGGTTTAATCATAGACCGTTCCCAATTCTATCCGATACATGACCCCCGGATTGAACAGGGGCAAAGTGGGGTTTATCGTACGGTCAATCGCGGGGAATTTCAAAGATTTTATCGAAATATTCCCGAGGGTATAAATACCCTATTTAATATATCACATACGACCGAGACAATTGACGATACGGCATCAATAATTCATATAACGCATTTTGATACGGCATACGCAGAGGATATTTCCAAGAGGTATATGTTTGATATAAGAAAAAGCGCAATCCCTTTTTTCGGCGGACATGCCGAAAAACGGAATGCGAAAATGGGGATGTTATTCTAATATCCCTATTTATCCAATATAAATTCAATGTTGTTTTTATGGGGCTCGGGTAAAACAATTGGGTGTGGGATACTCGAAATAATATCGATAATGCGATTCCGAATTCCGTGATACTCTGGCCCGTCCATTTTGTTGACCGCGGTCGTTTGTCCCTCATGGATTCGGTAATACAACAAAATATCGGGTAATGAGTGAATCGACCCGTATATTTTCATTAGACGCAACTCCAACTCATAATCTTCCATATAGGAGACATATGACCGGTCTGTATTATAGTTGCCTACGGCCAAAAGGGGAGTACGCCGGAAACACAGCGTCGGATGATTCAATATCCATGTGGGTTTTTCTAAGATAAATTGGTCCCAGGTATATTTCGCGGGGTGTATCTTAGTCCCGCCCCTCACTTTTCGCTTAAAATTACCCTCCTCGGGATTGCGAAATGTCTGGATGCCCGTACCACATACCACACAATCGGGTGTTTTCAACATATAATCTATCTGGACATGGAGGCGGTTCGGTGCCATAATATCATCGGAATCCATACGGAAAATGAGGTCGTTTGTGCACAGGGTGACGCCCCGATTAAGTGCGATATTTATACCGCGATTCTCCCCCGTTCGTTCATATACAATCTTAGTAAAACGCGTTTTACGACGGAATTCTAAGAGTGCCGTTTCCAGCACCTCGGTATATGACCTCGTCGACCCGTCATTTATCCAAACCAATTCAATGCCGAAATGCCCCGTTTGCCCCGCAATCGAATCCAAGCATTCGCGCAAAAAGTGGAGGGGTGTATTATAACTCGAAACTAAGACGGAAACCCATAAGGACGGCTCTTTCAGTTCATTGGGTAATACGACCTGATTCATTGTATCGTAACTTTGTTTTGCCGTCCCCCATTCTTGGTATCCATACACTTTCCGATGCCCCTCATATTTGGGCCCCGTGAAATGTATCGGCAGGAAACAATAGCTGGGAAATACTGCGAAATTGGGGTATTTGCCCGTATCGAGGCATTCCGTCAATAGGGCGGGACCGACACTATACCACGCCCTATATTCCGCAATTTTCTGGTCCAATTTACCCGATTTTAGCATATCGATAATATCGCGGCAGAGTGGATGCCCCGGTACAAACCCCATCGTCCCCGTCGCGACCAGACCCTTCCGGACCGACTCATTCTCATATGTAGCGAAAGCCTCCTTTTCCATAAAATAATCGTCAAAGGGCTCAATACAAATGGAATCGGCATCAACGAAAACGCCGCCATATCGGTGCAATATTTCCCAGCGTATAATATCGGCCTTTCCATTGATTTCGGCAATGGCCGCAATCTGGTCATAGCATTCAAAGGTCATACCCCGACTCTGGAATTCGGATTCATTCCAATAGATATATTCGAAGTCGGGATGCTTGTCTTTCCACGATTGCATCAAATTCGTGGGGGCGGGTTTCGGTCCTATCCATATTTGATGTAATATCTTAGGAATCTTGATGCCGGTTTCACTTGACATTGGTAATATATATTTTATATTACCAACATTTATATTGTTTATGTGGCGCATTATACATACATTGTTTCGATGACTTTATACGTAATGCCGATTTCTGTTTCGGTCTCCCATATACCCGACATCTTTAGCGTATATTTAGGGTGTATTAATTGGGACATTGTGTTTGGATTTAGCCCCGTCGGTTTAGCCCCCGACGCATTTGTTCCGAAATAATTGACCGAATACAGGTTCATTGTCCCCGACCCGAGTTGCTCGCCCAATTTGTATAGGGGCGTCTTAGTTGACCCCGTATTTTTCATATACAAATCTAAGATTGCCCGCTCAATTTCCGTAAATAGGTGAATACACTCCTGATTTACCGGATTTTGTATATTGAAAAACACGACGGATTTCGAATAGTTGTCCCTATAGGCTTTTAGTGGTAAAATCACATATATTTCATTCATGGTGTACATCTCGGTCGAATACAAAATCTTGGTAAATTGACCATCCATAATATTATTATTCTTGGGCTCGGTAAACATCACATTGGTATGTAAAAACGCGGAGTGGGGTATAGCGAGATTCATTGTGCTAATAACCATACGGCGGTCTTTTTATTTGCTTTATAGTGGAAATCATATCGGTCGTACCCCGGCAAAAGAAATATCCTCCTAATATATTATAATGTCCGCCAGATTAGGTCTTGTTGAAATACCCTATTATTCTTGGAAAGGTAAAACATTTAATCAAGTCGTGGCAAATATACAGAAAAATCAGAATACGACGGTCATGACGTCTAAGACGCTGTCTCTGCCTCAACCCCTCAAAATATACAGGCGCGAGATTGCCTCGGTGCAACCGACGACATGCAGTTCCCGGTTATTGAGCGTGGACGATTTCAATAACCCCGGTCAGAACATTGTGACAAAGATTACCGGCAGGGGTGACAACGAAACGCTCGATTTCAATTGGCCGAATAACAAGACGGAGCATCCGGGTATATGTAAGGGTCTGACTACTAGTCGGTCAAGTTCGAATAGTGATTCATGTATGACCGTCGAGTCGAATGCGCGCGCCCGTGTCCGGAGTGCGGGTATGATAAAACGCGTTTTCAATGCGAATCGCAATAACGACACTTATTATACCTCGAGCAAGCAATATTTAGAGAGTCGGAAAAAACTGTTTTCGCAGAACCAATATAATTACATCCAATCTGGCGACACGGCGGCACTTCCGGGCAGTCCGGAGTCCGTGAATAATATCTATTCGCCCAATGGCCTAAACCATTGCGCGCCCGATGGCAATAATCCCACGGCGCCCACCTACGTCCGTATCTCCTATAAACCGAATAATTACCAATATGCGCAGCAGGGGGCGGTCACGGCGAGTTCGCGCATCGCGCGTTTGCGATACAATACTATTACCACTAATGCGGGTAAATTCGCCACGGGTGTCTATGGTCGCGCGACGGCGAGTGCCCTGGCATATAGCTCCCGCGATTCATCCTATAGTATCAAGGACCGTATTGGATTTCCCAATACACTTACTCCGGTCATTAATCCATATAATGGAACGTTGAAAGCAACCTGTGATGGTCGGCAATTACCTTAGATTAATACAATTCATTGTTCAATATGTATAGTGATACATGTTGAATAGGGTTACACGTCTTAGAATTGGAACGCGGGTAAACTCAATGTACCGCGAGGTGCCAATGGACCCGAACTCTGTCTAAATATATTGGTCGGCTGCGTAAACGTATTCACCGTCGCCGTCATCAATTTGTTATATGGGACATTGTATTTAATACACCATTGCACGCATTTCTGGATATTTTGCCGATTCAAATGCTCTATTTTTTCGGCCTTGTTCTTCTTCTCAATGAGCGACAACGTATAATTGATATTCTCGATTTGCTGTTGGCCAAATATCGCATTATATTCCTCCAATTTCGACGTAAATATGAGCGGATTATGCCGAAATAAATGGAATTCCGTCGCCTCGTCATTGTCCAAAATGGCGTCAAATGTGGCACGTAACATTGGCCGAAAATCATCGGAATGGTCATATAGGAAATCTTTGCAAACCACGTATTTTTCCGAATTGGCGTAACGGCTCGATTGCGGCTTAGTAATATACACTGTTTTATAAAATGAGGACAAAAGGGCCAGCATATCCACAGTGGGCTTCATAAAACAATCAAAGACCTTTAGAACAAAGGACCCGCCCCGTTTTTGCATACAGAGTGCATATACGATTTGCCCGAAGAGGAGGACTTCCATATTGCTCTCCTGGTTATTGAAATCGACGGAGAAATTGAATCCGCCGTCCCCCGTAATAATGTCCATCGTTGACCCGTATTTGGCGATACAATTGTCGAAATTGGAAATGGATAATATATTGCCCGTTCCGTCGCACCCCTCCTCGATGAAGACGTTTTCATTCATTTTCAGGAATTGCGTGCTCTTTTTCCAGGCGGGAACGTCTTGGTCCGCATCGTCCGATAAAATCGTCATGCCGACATACCGGTCGGACGGATTGTTTCGCATATAGGCGAGGGCCTCGATAAATCCCCCCGGACCTTCGGCCAAATGAAACGACCGGATTGGCTCCTCGACTAAGTCGGTCAATTTGAAAAACGAGACGATTTCCACCATTTTGAAATAGGACCGCGATAGAGGCTTGTGTTTGGCCACGGGGCGTTTTTTAGCAGGAATGGCGGTATGTATAAATTCGTATGGATTGGTGTATTTCTTATAGGTGTCCCATTCATCCGGTATATGGTCGATGCGCTTCTTCACTTCGCCCAAATAATGGGCCAGTGAATTCGAAATGATGGGGACAGTCGCCCCCTCTGCAAATTCAACCTCGATGTTTTTATATTTTAAACAGGGTAATCGGGGCAATGAAAAAAATAACATGATAGTCGCTATTCAATACTGTTATTTATCGTTTATATTATTTACACCCTTGAACATGTTAAATGGAACGCCTTGATGCGTTCTAGTAGATGTATGGGTAAATGGTGGGCATATAGTTATGTCGATTTATGGTTTACGCGCAGCAACCGACTTCTTCTTCTTGAATACGACTGCTTTACCTATAGTCGCTACACCCGATGAGGGGGCCGGTTCGACCGGTTCATATTTTTCTATAATAATCTTGTCAACATTCAACTTACGTGGGGGCTTAGTGACCGCCGTCTTGGTCGCCGCTTTCATGTCAGTGGCGGCGGCCCCGGCATCATTATCATCGTCGTCGTCTTCGTCGTTATATTTAGCTAAATGGGACACATGCGCCAATTTCCCGATTTTCTCGGTATTCACATGCCGCACTTTCTGGAAGATGAAATACCGGTTCATAAAGGAAATCCGTTTTTCATTATACGACATATTGAGTGCACTGCCATAATTCGACTGTGCGCGGGGGTCGCGGCGTATTTCCGACTCCATGGATTTGTATAGTTCATCGAATAGACCGTGACCATTCGGTAATCCCATGTTATGCGCTGTTTCCCGGCCAACAGGGACGAACCCATAGTCCTCCATTGCTCGGACTAAGAATGGGAAACTGACTAAATATTCGCGGAATACCTTATTAATTGTTTCCTGATACACATCAATCGCGTATCCCAGACTCGTATCGTCGTCGGGAAATCCCGTCTGCGGATATTGTTTCGTAATTTCATATATCTTAGTATCTCCCTCCATCATTACAATACTCTCGCCCTCATTCTTTTTCCGGAGAGCGTTGAAGACGGTCTCGCCGTCATAACACGTGCCAATGAAATAGCCGTTGAGGGCCGTGCATTCGGCCACATTGCGCATAAATCCGTGGAATACCGTCTTGTTTTCGAAGAAATAGTGGAGGGCGAATTGGACCGAGCTG
>Ga0136644_10000240_pt1 | contig 42737 bp, 39 predicted proteins | sample C_130820_EF_Meta_FD_94780 | JGI IMG/M metagenome (GOLD analysis project Ga0136644, IMG submission 94780) | Freshwater microbial communities from Lake Croche, Canada to study carbon cycling - C_130820_EF_MetaG (v2) (version 2) | ecosystem: Environmental > Aquatic > Freshwater > Lake | place...
GGACGAGCTTCACTAGCGTCCGAGGCGGCCTGTGGTTTCGCGGTAAATGCACCGAAGAGCGTTCCAAATAGTGAACGCCCCATGGCTGTCGCCATCAATCGTGTCAGGATTGTTCCCGAAGCTCCGACCAAAGTTCCAGCGACAATCAAGACGGTTGCTTGCAGAACATATCCACTCGCTGCGACTGTTAAACCGGTAAATGCGTTGAGTAGGGAGATAACGATAGGCACATCTGCGCCACCAACAGGGAGCACAAAGAGAACGCCAAAGATCAACGAAAGCCCCGCAACAACAAGAAGTGATGTGGTTCCCAGAGAGTGCACTACCCACTCGCCAGTACCGAGTACTCCGAGCAATGTGCCTGCAATGATAAAGCGTCCACCCGGGAAGATGACGGGGCGAGTAGTCATGATTTCCTGCAACTTCAGGAAGGTCACAATCGATCCGGAGAAGGAAACACAACCCACGATGACGGTAAAGACCGTTGCAAGAACTTCTCCCATGCTTGCAGCAGAGCCCAAGTGCAAATACTCAACGATCGCCACGAGAGCAGCCGCGCCACCACCGACACCATTAAAGAGCGCCACTAATTGCGGCATCTGAGTCATCTGGACACGACGGGCGGCAGGTACGCCTACGACGATTCCACCGACGATTGCTCCGATAATCCACCATTTATGTTGATGCGTCTGGCCAGGAGAGTAAAAGACCGCCTCGGTTGCTACGAAAGCACCAATTGCTCCAATCAAGTTACCGCGACGCGCTGTTTTTGGCGAAGAGAGCCCCTTGAGAGCCAAGATAAAACAAACAGCGACGAATAATCCAACCAGGTCATAAATATTTTTACTCACTTGGAGTCACCCACTTCTACCTCTTTGTTGACCCGAGGTTTCCCCTTAAACATTTCCAACATTCGATCCGTGACGACAAAACCGCCGACCATGTTGATGGTTGCTAAGACCACCGCCACGATTGCCATGGCCAGCTCCAAATTTGTTGTTGCGCGATCAGCAACGGTAATCGCACCGACAAGAATCACGCCATGAATAGCGTTTGCACCGGACATGAGGGGAGTGTGTAATGTGGTTGAAACCTTTGAGACAACTTCAAAACCGATAAATATCGATAAAACAAAGATAGAAAGAAGCGCTAAACCGTTACTCATTATTTCGCCTCCTTGCGATTTTCACCGTTCATGGTGATTGTTGCGGCATCGATAATTTCGTCTTCAAAGTTCGGAATGACCTGTCCATCAAGAGTCATCAGGAGCAGGAGATTCACCACGTTACGCGAATAGAGCATGGAAGCATGGAATGCGAGCTGACTCGGAACATCTTTACCGCCCCAGATCCGAACACCGTTTCTCGTCGTGACTATCTCTCCTGGCAAGGCACCTTCCACATTTCCACCGGTTTCAGCGGCTAGATCCACGACTACTGATCCGGGTGCCATCGTGGCAACCATCTCAGCGGTGACCAGGCGAGGTGCTGGGCGTCCGGGAACGGCCGCGGTCGTGATGAGAACATTGGCGGCCGAAATGTAAGGGGTCAGAAGTTCGCGCTGTCTGGCCGCACGATCCTCGGTCATTTCGCGAGCGTATCCGCCAGCCCCTTCAAGCGCTTCAAGTTCCAAAGTAATGAATTTGGCACCCATGGACTTCACTTCGTCGGCCGATGCTGGTCGAACGTCATAGGCACTAACTACAGCACCTAGTCGCTTCGCGGTCGCAATTGCCTGAAGGCCTGCGACGCCAGCTCCCAAAACAACAACATTTGCAGGTGTCACCGTACCTGCTGCGGTCATCAAAAGTGGGAAGAAGCGTGGGGAAAGTTCTGCACCCACCAACGCTGCTTTGTAACCTGCGCATAGAGCCTGGGAGGTGAGCGCATCCATGGATTGTGCACGGGAGATTCTGGGAACTAATTCCATCGAAAGCGACGTGACACCCGCCTCACGTGCTGCTTCAATCGAATCAACAGCGGTTGTGGGCGAGAGAAATGAGATAGTGATCGCGCCGCGTTTGAGGGTTTTCATTGCCTCGGGCGATAACGGTTGAACCGAGGCGACAACATCGGCATCGCTGAGCACGGGCCCGTTGGAAACGGTGGCTCCAGCTTGTTGGTATTGGTCATCAGAGAATTCGGCTGCAACGCCCGCACCGGATTCAATGACAACATCGAGACCAGATTTCACAAGTTTTGAAATAATGTCTGGAACCAGCGCGACTCTTTTTTCACCTGGTCGGGATTCTTTAGGAACAACTAAACGCATATGCGCAATCTATCCAACTGTGAGGACAATGCAAACATGATTGGCACAGGATTCGCCGATCTTTGGTTCATGGTTCATTCCGGGCTCGTATATAGCCTGGCACGGGCTCCAACCATGAGGGAAGAACTACCGATTACCGGTCAAATCGCCCCTGATCAGATGATAGAGAATTGCCTGAATTGCCGTTCGTCGATGAAAAGCTTCACGCCAAATCACGGATTTGGGTCCATCAATCACTTGGGCATCAACCTCTTCGCCTCGATGAGCAGGTAGACAGTGCATGAAAATCGAATCAGAGCTCGTGAGATCCATCATCGCTGGGGTAACCGCAAAAGGCGCCAGCGCCAGTAGCTTTTCTTGACGTTCCGCCTCCGGGTCGCCCATCGACATCCAGACATCCGTATAGAGAACACTTGCGTCTTTTGCCGCGGCTTCGGGATCGTTGAGAACTTCGACAGTTGCACCGGTAGCAAGAGCGATACTTTGTGCCGCTTCAACGGCCTCAGGGTTGGGGGCAAATTTCCCCTCAGGGGTAGCGACGACGACATGAGCGCCCATGATCGCCCCAAAAGTTAACCAGGCATGCGCCATATTGTTGCCATCACCCAGGTAGGTCAATTTTCGACCTGAAAGATCTTTCCCGAAAACCTCTCGGATTGTGACCCAGTCAGCTAATAGTTGTGTGGGGTGGTCGTCGTTGGTTAGACCGTTAATAACCGGGATCGAAGAGTTTGCCCCGAGCTCATCGACATCACTTTGGTCGTAGGTTCGAACAATGAGTGCAGAGGCGTAGCCACTGATCACTCGGGCAGTATCTGCGATCGTCTCGCCGCGCCCAATTTGCAGATCATCACCACGTATAAACATGGGAGTCCCGCCAAGATGTGCGACCGCTGTCTCCGAAGCTAATCGAGTGCGAGTAGAGGGCTTGGTCATGTAAATCGCAACGGTGCGATTGGCCAGTGTGGTTTGCGCCGAAAATGGTTTCGCAGAAAATTTCGCGGCTGTCTCTAACAGTAATTCGGCATCAGATCGACTCAAATCAGCCGTACGCAGGAGATCCTTCATTACGGAATCTTAGGCGATAACATTGGAGATGTGAAAAAGGTTGGGCGGGGTCATAGCTCCTCGAATTCGGTCGCACTTGCTCTGGCGCGTCCAGGAGATGATCTTGGTGTGGGTGGCACGGATACTTTGATTGACGTGCGTCCAACGCCGAATGAGGTTTTGACACCGACTGATGATGGTGATCATGAACGATTCGCGCATTATGTGCGCAAAAATAAAATGATGGAATCGATGGTCGAAGGAAAGGCACTTCGGGCATTATGTGGAAAAAAGTGGGTTCCAAGTAGAGACCCAGAGAAGTTCCCGATCTGTCCGACGTGTCTGGAGATTTATAACACGTTGAAAAAAGAGTGAAATCAGAATCTAGAGTGAGATCGAGGGGCTTGCTGCTCACATTTTTTTTGACTCTCCTGGTTACTGCTAGTTCATTGGCTCCGGGTATGAGGAGCTACCCATTCGGCTTCAGCACTTCATCTGCGGCGTCACCAACCGCATCAACGTCGCCAACCGCATCAACGTCACCAACCGCATCAACTTCGCCATCTGCATCAACTTCGCCATCTGCATCGACTTCGCCAACCGCATCGTCTTCAAAGCGAAAGCTGTCAACGCCGCGCAAAATTCTCTCCGGTTGGATGCCCTATTACTCGATGAAGAGTTCGATGGCCTCTGCGATCAATAATTCAGATCTTATTCAGCAGGTAATGCCTTTTTGGTTCACGCTAAAAAGTCAGAATTCAATAGTTGATCTTTATACTCCTGCAAATCCCAACGTACCGATGGCGGTACCTAAGCCGATATCCACGACAACATCTTCTCCGACGAACGCACCAGTAAATCCAACCCCTGGTGTCGTAACTCCGCCGCCGCTGCAACTACTGCACAGTGCTGGTTTTAAAATTTTGCCAACTATTACTGATGGGACATATAGAGACCCAAAGACCGGAAAAGCTACCTCTATGGTGCTCTCCAATTTATTGGCAGACCCCAAATCACGAGCGAACGTTATTAAAACCATTATGAATCTCGTGATGAATAAAGATAACAACTTTGATGGAATTGATCTTGATTTTGAAAATTTCGCATTTGTAGACCCGATATCAACGTGGCCCACAACACAATTGCGGTGGGTTCAGTTCATTATTGAGATCTCTAGCGCGTTGCATGCTCAGGGAAAGTTACTCTCGATTACCACTCCGCCATTATTTGACCCTGCATCTGGGAAGAAAGGTTATTACCAATATGCCTGGTCCGATGTCGGACAATATATCGATCAGCTTCACATCATGGCTTATGACTATTCCACTTCGAGGCCTGGACCTATTGGTCCTATTCAATGGACAACCAGCGCTGTTAAATATGCCATTTCCGTGATGCCGGCATCAAAGGTCTACATTGGAATTCCAGGCTATGGGCGTGATTGGGTCACTTCGGTATCCGGCACCTGTCCAACGCAACCAATTAATTATCTAAAAACTGTTGCTCCTGGCGTCGCATCAACATTTGTCATGCGAGATGCTGTTGGACTTGCTACCACTTACGGAGCGACATCAACGTACGATACGGCGACTGCTGAATCGACTTTCACCTACCAAAAGGTCTACAACGGAACGACTTCGAACGGTTCTCTCACAACCTGTACGGCTACTAGAAAAGTTTGGTACCAGGATTTTCAGTCTTACACCGCGCGAGCTAATTTGGTAGGTAAATATCGACTCGGAGGAATTACCGAATGGACACTTGGGATGGAAGACCCAACTGCAACCGCCGCTATTCGAAAAATTGCTCAGTTAATTGCACCTGACTTAGTGAATGCTCAGATTATTTCTGATTCGACCGCGGTCTCCATGGGAACGCCGGTAACTATTACCGGAAAATTCTCCCTCCCCGATAAATCTCCTATTGCCGGCCTCTCTGTTCATCTCCAAACTCAGGTGGCTGATGGCACACCAATAAATCTTTCTGACGGTTTTACGGCATCAGATGGTTCATATTCCGTGACATTCACCCCAAACGAAAATACCAAAGTCACTATGACATCAGATGGATCTTGGGAGCGGATACCAATGACCACTGCTCCTCTTTCCATCTCCGTCACCAGGAGTTTGTCCTGGACAGCCCCGGTGACAATGAAACGTGGAGTTACCTATCGAATTACCGGTCAGATTCAACCGAGCGCACCAGGGGTGCTCGTAAGTTTAAATAATGGCGCCTCTGCGATCACCGATGGGGATGGGAACTTCACCTTTGAGGTGACAAATGCTCTACCGGGTTTTGTGAAATATGTGGCGACAGTGAGCATGGATAAACATTTTGCTAAGTCACAAAGTAGCATTCTGGCTGTTTGGGTTAGATGAGAGCTAGCACTGAGCGGGATGGTGGTCAATGAGTACTGAAACTCTGAGCGAATCAGATCTCGACATTTCTTTTCTACTTGACCGCCCCTGGATCACCATTGTCTGGGATGATCCCGTCAATCAAATGAGTTACGTTGTTTATGTATTCATGAAGGTCCTATCACTTTCCAAGGAGAGATCCAACGAACTCATGCTAAAAGTTCACAACGAGGGTCGCGCTGTGGTCTCTCAGGGAACCAGGGAAGAGATGGAAAGAGTGGTGCAAAGCATGCACGAATATGGACTGTGGGCGACCCTGCAACGTGATGACAAGATCTGAGGCAATCTGATGTCTGAATTTGTTCGCGATGGAGATCTACTCTCGCTTGATCTCACACTTGATGAAGCTCAAATTTTAATTAACATGGTTGAACAACTTTTGGAGTTGCTCGGCGAGGGGAATTTCAATCATCACTACGATGAAAGCGATCCATTGGCACGGCTGATGTCGGAATTAAAAGCAGCTCCGGACGAAATACTGACACCAGAAGATCCCGTCCTGCTTCGACTTTTACCTAACGCATATTCAGACCCAGAAGCGGCGAGTGATTTTCGCAGGTATACCGAACCTACCTTGCGGGGTAGAAAAGAACGCGCGTTGCAACAGGTCAGAGAAGCGCTAGAAGAAATCGTCGACGAGAACCGTAATGGAGTGGTCAAAGAATTGGATGGCGACATCTGGCTGATGGCGATCAATGACCTGCGAATAGCGCTCTCCGTTCGATTGGAAATTACGGCTGACAGCTTCGAATATTTTGAGACCTTGCCGGATTCTGATCCCCAAAAATCAATCTATGCCGTCTACTTCTGGTTGGGTTGGTTACAGACGAGCCTTTTGAACGTTATCTCCAGCTAGACTTCAACCGTGTTCGGCTCCGATAAATTTGCTAATTCAGCTCCTATCGGAGTCTTCGATTCGGGGGTCGGTGGCCTTACCGTGGCTCGAGCGATCATCGATCAACTTCCCGGCGAATCCATTATCTATGTAGGGGATACCGCTCGAGGTCCGTATGGACCACGGCCCTTGGCTGAGATAAGGGCTTTTGCCTTGGAGATCATGGATGAACTGGTTGCTGCTGGTGTTAAAACGATCGTCATCGCCTGTAACACCGCAAGTGCGGCAACGTTACGTGATGCGAGAGAGCGATATGAAATCCCTGTTCTCGAAGTCATCCAACCTGCAGTTCGCCGTGCGGTGGCTGCGACCCGAACAGGAACGATTGGAGTAATTGGAACCAACGCAACGATCGAATCTGGCGCCTATCTCGATGCTTTTGCTGCTGCACCACACCTTGAAATTATCTCCGGCGCATGTCCCGCCTTTGTTGATTTTGTAGAACGAGGGGAGACTTCTGGTGAAGCGATAACAGCGTTAGCAAAGGAGTACCTGCAACCAATGATTGATGCTGATATCGATACCTTGGTTTTAGGGTGTACGCATTATCCATTGCTCACTGGGGTAATTTCATATGTCATGGGCGGTGGGGTCACTTTGGTATCAAGCGCAGAAGAGACAGCGAAAGATTTATATCGCGTCCTCATCGAGAAAGATCTACTCAACAGTGAAAGCACTTCACCTCTCTCGCATAAGTTTATAGCCACCGGAGATTCACATTCTTTTACCTCGCTAGCCAGACGTTTTCTGGGACCTGAAGTGACAACCGTAGAAAGGACAATCTCATGAGCAATCGCATGGATGGGAGACTCGCAGATCAACTACGCCCAATAACCTTTACGAGAAACTGGCTTCAGAATGCGGAGGGGTCTGTACTGATTGAATTTGGTAATACTCGTGTTCTTTGCGTGGCATCTTTTACTCCAGGTGTTCCACGATGGTTAGCCGGCAAAGGAACCGGTTGGGTAACCAGTGAATATGCAATGTTGCCTAGGGCAACGCATACGCGATCGGAACGAGAGAGCGTGAAAGGCAAACTGGGTGGTCGAACACAAGAAATTTCACGCCTGGTCGGACGTTCGCTACGAGCTGTTGTGGACACGCGGGCGCTAGGAGAGAACACCATCGTGATTGACTGCGATGTTTTGCAGGCGGATGGTGGAACTCGTACCGCTGCCATCACCGGAGCGTATGTTGCTCTAGCGGATTCGATTACTTGGGCGAAAAGTCAAGGTCACATAATTGCTGATCGCCAACCGCTTCGGCAGTCTGTCGCGGCGGTCAGCGTTGGCATCATCAAAGGTCGTCCAATGCTTGATCTTTGCTATGAAGAGGATGTCGACGCGGATACCGATATGAACGTTGTTTGTACTGGGGATGGTTCGTTTGTGGAAGTTCAAGGAACAGCCGAGGGCGTTCCATTCGATCGAAACCTGCTCAACGAACTTTTGGATTTGGGTGTTGCTGGCTGTGAGCAGCTAACCACGATGCAGAGGCAGGTTCTTGCCGAGTGAAAAAGATTGTTCTAGCGACCCACAATTTGGGAAAAGTTGTAGAGCTCGAACGGCTGCTTAACGGCGCAGATCTCGATGTACAGGTGATGGGCCTACGGGATTTTCCCGATCTTCCAGATGTGGATGAGACGGGTTCTAGTTTTGTTGAAAATGCGCTAATAAAAGCTCGGGCGGTGCGCGACGTAACGCAGCTACCAGCTTTGGCCGACGATAGCGGTTTGTGCATTGATGCCTTGAATGGGAATCCAGGCATTTTTTCAGCTCGTTGGGCCGGTGTTCACGGCGACGATAAAGCGAACGTGCAAAAAGTTCTACGGGAGTTATCAGAGTTGACGAACCCGACCATGACAGCGCACTTTCGATGCGCCGTCGCTCTGGTTTTTCCAACTGGTCATCGAAGAAGCGATGAAGAGATCGTCCACGAAGGCGAGATGTTGGGTCACATTGTGACGACACCCCGTGGTGAGAATGGCTTTGGGTACGATCCGATTTTTCAACCGTTGGGGATTGATAAAACAACTGCTGAACTGCAGGCCGATATTAAGGATCGAATCAGTCACCGCGGAAAAGCTTTTCAAGCCATGGTGCCTGAACTCCGCGAATTTATTTGACCGTAAGGTACGATCGCCAAGTAGCCGAGTCGCTCATTTTGGCCATGAATATATGGAAGTTTATGAATTTGAGGAGTTAAAGTGGCAGAGGAAAAATCGCCGAATGAACAAGTACCGGTAGAGAAGTCACCGAAGAAGTCATCGCAGAAGTCAGCTAAGCATTCGACTGACAAAAAAGAGAAGAAGAGTGAAAAAAAGCAGGATCAAAAGGATTCAAAGGAGAAAAATTCCAAGAAGAATCCGAAGAAGGACTCAAAAGGAGTTGCTAAAAAGACTACAGTCATCATCGGTTCAGAGAGCCTCGTTGAGTCCAATGATTCAAAGGCTTCTATTTCGGAGAAACCAGGGTTAGCAGGAAGTGAATCGACTAGCGAGGTACCGACTAGTGAGGTACCGACTATTGTGGTGGGCACTAGCGAGGTGCAGACAAATAGCGAATCACGAGTTAACGAGACGGTAGTCAAAGCTCAGAACTCTAGAAGCTCTCTGCGCTTGATGGCGGGAATTTTTATTGGCGTAATTTTGATCTCCTTTTTTGTGGTTTCACGCCAGCACAAAACAGTTTCAACTCCTGCGCCGGTTCAAAATTCGCCATCGGCTTCAGCAACGCCATCGGCTTCAGCAACGCCATCGGCTTCAGCAACGCCATCGGCTTCAGCAACGCCATCGGCCTCAGCAACGCCATCGGCCTCAGCAACGCCATCGGCCTCAGCAAGCATTCCATTCGAATCCGCTCCTTCGGGAATTGTTGCTCACTACACATCGAACGGTGTCACTGTCTATTGGTCAGATCCAGCGAGTACTTCACCACCGACGAGCTATCAGGTCGCGATATCCTCAAACGATGGCCCATTTAGATTAATTACAACAATTCCAGCAGCTCAACAATCTTTCGATCTAACGAAACAAAGCTCTCGGGGATGGGTGACAATCAAGATCTCGGCAGTTTTTGCAGATGGCAACATTGTTGATGGAAAAGTTTTTGGACTACCAGGACAATTTGCCTAGGACTCTCACTACCGATTTCGCATTAGCGGGATAGCTAGATGGATTTATTTCGTCACTTTCTCGACAGAGCTTCCATAATTGCGTTGACATAAATCTCTATTCCTGCGCCGGTAAGATGAACACCATCAGCAACAAAATACTCCGGATGGTTTGATGATAACGCCTGCCAATCGACTAGAGCTGCGTTTGGATGTTCTGAAACCGCAATACCGATTAGGCGATTATTGTTATCGCGCCACCCTCTGGGTACCGCCGTATTGATAACGACAACTTTGGGTTGACTCTGTAGTAAATCGAGTAACGTTTTGATATCTGCCTGAGCTAACGGGCTATTGTTTCCAAGATCCAATACGACGGGCGCTCTCTCTAGACCAGGGCGATCTACCTGTACAGCTTGAATCAGATCCCCAATTTGCCGGCCGACTTTGGCATCGATCAATGCGATTGGTGATCGTGTAGCTAATTGTGATTTCGTTCCTAGGATGATCGAATCGCCGGTGACCCAAATCTTGGGTTGGATCGTGGGTTTCGGAATTGGAGTTGCAATGGCAGTCGGTGCTCGCTTTGGGAGATTCTTCGGCTCACTAGGAGAAAAAACCGGACTAGGGCTCTTCGCCGGACTAGGGCTATTCGCCGGACTAGGACTCTTCGCCGGACTAGGACTCTTCGCCGGACTAGGACTCTTCGCCGGACTAGGGCTCTTTACTGGCAGATCTTCTCGCAACGCCACGACAGAAGCCCCGGCAGAGAAGAGTATGAGCAGCAAAATGCTTCCAAAAATCAGCGCCTGCCCACGTCTTTTCTCTGCGGGGGAGCGGGCTGTAATTTCTCGAAGGTAATGTGAGATGAAACCACGCCTAAACGGCGTTTCGATTAAAGTGAAAGAGATGTCAGCCAGCGCTAAAACGAGGAGTACGCGTGCGGCGTCGATCGCCCAAGTCTGACCCGCCAAATCAACTGTGGGCCTGGTGAACTGAAAAATAACCCAATGCCAGAGGTAAATTCCATAGGATCTTTGGCCGATCCAGATCACAGGCCTAGTGCTCAGAAGGGGAGCCAGTCTTGAGGTGGGATTGACGAGAGCGAAAATGGTGGCGCAACCAAAGATTGCGACTATCGGAAAAGCTATTTTATAGAGAGTTGGATGCGAGTCATCAATGAAAAGAAACGAAGCGAGCAATCCTACGAATCCCAGAATGCCTATGGCATCTGCAGAATTCTGAGCCCTCGTTGACATGGCTTCATCTGACATCTGTGGGGCCCATCGCACTGCTAGCGCGGCACCCAAAAACATTCCGATACTGTGTGTATCTGAACCGAAGTAGATGTGACTTACCTGATTTGATGAAGCGCTCCCTGATTTAATAGAGTAAAAGAAAAGGGCTATTCCTGAAACTCCAGCGATTGCAAGCGAAATATTTGCGACGCTCTTCTTTCGGAAGTATTTGAGCACGCTCATAACAACTAATGGCCAAATGAAATAAAACTGTGCTTCAACCGCTAATGACCAGGTATGTTGCAAAAGTGGCGGGCGACCAATTAAATCAAAGTAATTCTGATGAATCGTAACGAGATGCCAATTCTGTGTTGCAGTGAGTACGAACGGTAAGTCTGCGAGGAAGCCGTGAATGGCATCGGGCTTCCAAAGAGCGCTGATGAATGAGACGAGAATCAGCATGAAAAAGAGCGCAGGCAATATCCTCCGTGCTCGCGCTCGATAGAATTCCCGAAGATCAAGTTTGCCCTTCTCGGCAATTGAATCGAGCAAAAGGCGAGTGATGACGTAGCCACTGATGACGAAAAACAAGTCAACGCCTAAAAAGCCGCCGGGAAGCCAAGCGAAACCTAGATGAAAAATGATGACCGCGACAACCGCGATGGCTCTCAAGCCATCAATCGCGGGTATGTGCCTAGAAGTTTTGCCGATCATCGACTCTCACCCATGATCAGATCCTTTCGGGGTACCGCACGAAATTTGAAAAGCAAGATGAGTGGGGCTGAATCTGAGTGCGGGAGGCGGGACTTGAACCCGCACGTCCGAAGACACAGGTTCCTAAGACCTGCGTGTCTGCCATTTCACCACTCCCGCTGGAGTGTAGATAAGCGGTAAGGGTAGAGGTATTCTGGCTATAGTTCCAAACCAGCTAACCAGAAGCATTCCTCTAACCCGAATATTGAATGATTGGAAGTTCACATGGCGCTCATCCCAACTCCGGCGGATAAATTTACCTTCGGTCTCTGGACAGTCGGATGGCAAGCTCGTGACCCTTTTGGAGAGGCAACTCGCCAACCATTGGATCCGGTTCGCACGGTTAATGAGTTAGCCGCTAGAGGCGCCTATGGAGTGACTTTTCACGACGATGACCTGATTCCATTCGGAAGTGATGAGTCGACCCGCGCTGGGCATATTCATCGATTTAAAAAGGTACTTGAGGAAACGGGGATGAAGGTGCCGATGGCAACCACAAACTTGTTCTCCCATCCGATTTTTAAGGATGGGGCACTCACCTCAAATGATCGAGATATTCGGCGCTATGCGCTCGCAAAGGTTATGCGAAATATGGATCTCGCTGTCGAACTAGGGGCGGAAATTTACGTTTGTTGGGGTGGTCGTGAAGGCGCGGAGTCCGACGCGGCGAAGGATGCTGTGGTGGCGCTTGAGCGATATCGCGAGGGATTTAACATTCTCTCGCAATATGCGATTGATAAGAACTACTCCATACGTTTTGCCATTGAACCAAAGCCAAACGAACCTCGAGGCGACATATTTTTACCGACAATTGGGCATGCGTTAGCGTTCATCAATACGTTAGAACATCCAGAGATGGTTGGCGTGAACCCGGAAGTCGGACACGAGCAGATGGCTGGTCTTAACTTCGTCCATGGAATCGCACAGGCGCTGTGGCAAGGAAAACTCTTTCACATCGACCTCAACGGTCAACATGGCCCGAAATATGATCAAGATTTAGTCTTCGGGCACGGCGACCTCAAATCTGCCTTTTTTCTCGTGGACCTTCTGGAGCGTTACAGCTATTCCGGACCAAAGCATTTCGATTACAAGCCAGCGCGGACAGAGGATGATGCCGGTGTTTGGGAATCAGCTAGTTCAAATATGCGCACTTATTTGGCTCTCAAGGAGAGAGCGCTGGCATTCAGGAGCGACCCGGACGTCATTGATGCAATGAAAGAATCCCGGATAGATCAACTGGCTCTTCCGACCATCGAAGCCGGTGAGAGTTGGAGGGATTTGTTGGATCCGTCGTCAGGCGGAATTGAGTCATTCGATCCCGAATTAGCCGGTGCCCGCGGTTACGGTTATGAAAAACTTGATCAGTTGGCCATAGAGCATCTCATTGGCGTCCGTGGTTCCCACGGTTCCCACGGTTCCCACGGTTCCTTTAGTTAAAGTAACCGCCTGCGACCGATACCCTTACTCCTCATGAAGGCCCTGCAACCCGAGCACCTGCAACCCGAGCACCTGCAACCCGACAACCTGCCCGGGAAAACGACTCCAATCCAGGAACAATTGCGTTTAGCGCTGTTTCGCGCTCTTCGTCGTGCGGAGCAAGAGAACCTTCTGAGCCCAGAGAGCTCACTTCCTTCGGACCCTTCGGAGATCAGTTTTGATAGACCAAAAAATCGAGATCATGGTGATTACGCGACATCGATAGCTCTGGTCTTGGCAAAATCAGCTGGAGTCAACCCACGAAAGCTAGCCGAATTGTTGCGAAGCTTTTTGATCGAAGATTCCGAGCTACGCGAAATTGTGACGAAAATTGAGATTGCCGGACCAGGTTTTCTCAACATAACTCTTGCTCTTGCAAGCCAAGGAGCTCTCATTGAATCGATTCTGGCGCTAGGAGACCGCTATGGCCAAGGAGATTCGTTGGCTCATGTATCCATAAATCTAGAGTTCATCAGCGCAAATCCAACTGGACCATTGCATCTGGGTCATACACGTTGGGCCGCCGTCGGGGATGCTCTCGGTCGCGTCTTGACCGCGGCCGGCGCACAGGTAACGCGCGAGTTTTACATCAACGATCGCGGTAATCAGATGGAGCTCTTTGGTGTTTCACTTCGTGCCTCAGCTTTAGGAGCACCTGTCCCGGAGGATGGGTATCACGGTGAATATATCAACGAATTAGCCTCAGAGATCGTAGCTTCACATCCCGAATATTGTGAATTGCCGACAGAGGAATCCATAGCTAGCTTTCGTGATGCTGGATATGCGCTCCAACTAGCATTACAACAGGGAGTCCTGGACGGCTTTCGTACCCATTTCGATATCTGGTTCTCTGAAAAATCATTATATGAGGATAGTTTTTTTGATCATTCTTTGGATCGTCTCAAAGCTACAGGCCATGTGTTTAACGATGGTGGCGCCACATGGCTTCGAACCACAGATTTTGGCGACGATAAAGATAGAGTCATGATTAAATCTGATGGCGCATTCGCTTATTTCGCATCTGATACTGCTTACTACATCAGCAAACGTGAACGTGGTTTCGATATTTGTATCTACATGCTGGGGGCCGACCATCATGGGTACGTCAATCGTTTAAAGGCAATCGCTGCCTGCGCGGGTGATGACCCGAGCCATAACATCGAAATCTTGATCGGACAGATGGTAAAAATCATGGAAAACGGCGAAGAACTAAAATTGAGCAAACGCGCTGGAACAATAATTACTCTGGAAGAGTTGGTTGAGAAAGTTGGGGTAGATGCGGCGCGCTACACCTTGATTCGATATCCAGTGGATACGCCGATGGTTATGGATGTTGATTTGTTGCGAACTCGAACGAATGAGAATCCGGTGTATTACGTGCAGTACGCCCACGCTCGCATCTCTGCGGTTTTACGCAATGCCAGCGATTTGGGAATCACATTCGGCACCGGTCAAGCACATCCGGAGTTGCTCTCCCATGAGCGCGAACGTGAATTGATAGGAGCGCTCGCAGAGTTTCCTCGCGTAGTTGCCGGAGCGGCAGAGCTCCGAGAGCCCCACAGAATTGCGCGTTATGCCGAAGAGCTAGCAGCTCTCTATCACCAGTTTTATGCCGATTGCCGCGTCTTGCCTATGGGAGACGAAGCACCCTCCGAACTTCATAGCGCTCGCGCAACTTTGTGTCGCGCTACTGCCCAAGTAATTTTTAATTCGTTGACGTTGCTAGGTGTCTCTGCTCCAGAGAAAATGTGACTATGAAAAAACCGCATATGATGCCAGAAATATTGTCAGGTATTTTTTCGACGAATTCCTCCATAGATGAGGGCGAGTTACATGTGGCCGGCGTTGCTGCCACCACCTTGGCAGAAGAGTTTGGGACCCCTCTTTTTGTCGTGGATGAATCTGACTTTAAAGAACGCGCCTTGGCATGGAAAGAGGCACTAACGACCTCATTCGGGGTCAACGCTGGCACTGTTTATTATGCTGGTAAAGCATTTTTATGCAAAGAGATCGTGCGTTGGGTCCACGAAGTTGGAATCGGTCTTGATGTTTGCACTGGCGGTGAACTCGCGGTTGCAGCTGCAGTTCAATTTCCCATGGAGAAGGTGGAAGTGCATGGCAATAACAAATCTGAAGATGAGATTCGCTCGGCAATCCTCTTAGGAGCGGGAACGATAGTCCTCGATTCATTTCATGAAATAGATCGAGTCGCAAAAATATCGGCAGAACTAGGCGTTATTCAACGAGTCTACATTCGCGTAACCCCTGGAGTTGTGGCTCATACACATGAGTTCATTGCGACTGCACACGAAGATGTGAAATTTGGTTTCTCGATCGCCGATGGATCGGCTTGGAGCGCTATCGAAAAAATAAGCTCTGCAGCATCCCTTAATTTAGTTGGCCTTCATTCACATATTGGATCACAAATATTTGCAAGTGAAGGTTTCGCGGCAGCAGCGAAAAAACTCATTACTCTGCTCGCGAATTACAAGAATGCATTTGGGCATGAACTTGCGGAGCTCGATCTTGGCGGTGGATATGGAATTGCATACGTTCCAGGTGAAGAAACATTGAATCCGTTCACAGTACTGACCGAACTTGCAGCCGTTGTTAATGAAGCGTGTGCTGAATCAAAGATTGCGGTTCCGCGAATCTCGATTGAACCTGGTCGAGCTATTGTTGGGCCAACTACGTTAACCCTGTACACGGTTGGAACAACAAAAGTTGTGCATCTCGATGACGGTATCAGTCGTCAATACGTCGCGGTCGACGGTGGGATGAGCGACAATATTCGACCGGCGCTTTATGACGCAGAGTACATCGCTATATTGGCCAATCGGAAGACTGAAGCAGGGCTGACTAATTCGAGGGTAGTGGGCAAGCACTGCGAATCTGGGGATGTACTTATTTCGCAGATCAATCTTCCGGTGGACCTTCAGCCAGGGGATTTGGTAGCTATTCCGGCTACTGGCGCTTATGGGCGCAGCATGGCTAGCAATTACAACCACATACCACGCCCAGCTGTAGTCGCCGTCATTGAAGGGAAGGCACGAGTTATCGTCCGCAGAGAAGAAATAGCAGATTTATTGGCGCTGGACCTCTAGAGTTTGAGATACTTCTACTTGCAGATTTAGACGTTCAAAATATTTCCCCAGAAGAAACCCGAGGATGTGAATCGATGAGCAATGAACGTATCTTGCGTGTTGGCATGCTGGGAGCTGGCATAGTTGGATCCGAAGTTGCCCGACTCATGGTCGCAAATCAACAGGATTTGAGTGCCAGATCCGGTGTCGGATTGATCATTACTAAGATTGCGGTGCGCGATTTAACGGTACCTCGTTTAGGCATCGATCCGATTTTGTTGACCGATGATCCGGAATCTATCGTCACTGATCCAAATATCGACCTGGTGATAGAGGTCATGGGTGGAATTGAACCTGCCCGTACTTTGATTCTCACAGCAATGAGTAACGGAAAAGCGGTCGTGACGGCGAACAAGGCGTTGTTAGCAAAACATGGCGCAGAGTTGTTTCATGCCTCCGATTTAGCTGACGTTGATTTTTACTATGAGGCCGCTGTGGCTGGAGCTATTCCCATACTTCGTCCACTCGCAGAGAGCTTGGTGGGGGATCATGTTGAACGTGTCATGGGAATTATTAATGGAACGACAAACTACATTTTGACAAAGATGCATGAGTCCGGAGCCACATTTGATGCCGCCCTCGCCGAAGCTCAAGCTTTGGGATATGCCGAATCAGATCCGACCGCTGATATCGACGGTTACGATGCTGCTGCCAAGGCTGCAATTTTGGCAGGACTCGCTTTCCATACCCAGGTCACTGATAACGATGTGTACCGGGAGGGTATTCGCTCTATCACCGCCGATGATGTCAGCGTTGCAAAAGCGATGGGGTTTGTGATCAAGTTACTGGCTATCGCTGAAGCGAATGAACTTCATGGCAGCAAAGAAGAGACAATTTCCGTTCGAGTGCATCCGACGATGATTCCCGTAACTCACCCTTTAGCCGCAGTCCGTGAATCTTTTAATGCTGTTTTTGTTAAGTGTGAATCGGCTGGTGAGCTGATGTTTTACGGTCGGGGTGCAGGCGGAACACCAACAGCTTCTGCAATACTCGGAGATTTGGTTGCCGTGGCCCGCAACCGCAACGAAGGAAGTTTGGGTCCAACGGAGACAGATTATGCCGACCTCGATATTGCGCCGATAGGAGTCAGCAGAACCCGCTACTTGATCCGCATGGATGTTGCGGATGTTCCCGGAGTTTTAGCTTCGGTTGCAAGCACTGTTGCCAAAAACAATGTGTCAATCCTGACGGTTCGCCAGGAAGGTCGCGGGGCAGATGCTGAACTAGTTGTGCTTACGCACGTTGCCACCGAGTCTGCGTTAGCCGACACCGTCAAAGATTTGCGCGAACTATCCGTCGTCCAAAAAGTTGTTAGCGTGATTCGAGTAGAAGGATTGGTCTCATAGGCATATGGCACTCTTTTCAAAAAGTTCTGACCAACGCATTGCTGGTGCTCATCAATGGCGCGGAGTGATCAATGAATACCGAGACCGCCTTCCAGTTTCCGCAAAAACTCCGGTCGTCACACTCGGCGAAGGCGGCACACCATTAGTCGCAGCCTGCGTGCTCTCAGAGATGTTGGGTAATGAAATCTGGTTGAAAGTAGAGGGCGCTAACCCCACCGGTTCCTTTAAGGATCGTGGCATGACGATGGCAATTTCTAAAGCTGCAGAGGATGGCGCACGAGCTGTTATTTGCGCTTCAACTGGTAACACTTCTGCTAGCGCAGCCGCATATGCCACGAAGGCGGGAATGACTCCTGTGGTGCTGGTGCCGCAAGGAAAAATTGCGATGGGTAAATTAGCGCAGGCGATCGCTCACGGAGCAACGCTGTTGCAAGTTGAGGGAAATTTTGATGATTGCCTGAAGTTGGCTCGTGATTTGGCTGCAAATTATCCAGTTGCGCTCGTTAATTCCGTCAACCCATTTCGAATTGACGGTCAGAAAACTGCCTCATTTGAAGTGGTAGATCGATTGGGAGATGCGCCTGACATTCATGTACTCCCCGTCGGCAACGCTGGAAACATCACCGCCTATTGGAAAGGGTACGCCGAGTACCACAAGGCCCGACTCAGCACCAAGCTACCCATGATGTGGGGATTTCAGGCAGCGGGAGCAGCGCCGATTGTTCGTGGTGAAGTTGTCTCTGCGCCGGAAACCATTGCAACTGCGATTCGAATTGGAAATCCCGCATCCTGGGAGCAAGCAATTGAGGCGAGAGATTCTTCTGGAGGTTTGATCGATTCCGTCACAGATGACGAAATACTTTCGGCGTACCGATTGGTGGCAGCGAAAGAGGGTATTTTTGTTGAACCTTCTAGCGCGGCAGGTATCGCCGGATTAATCAAAAAGAGTTCACAGGGATTATTGCCAACTGGAAAGAAAATCGTCATCACGGTAACGGGGAACGGCCTCAAAGACGTCCAATGGATACTCGATGATGCTGCGTCGCCAATTGTTATTCCGGTTGACCTTACTCAGGCAGCGGTTGCTATGGGTTTGAAAAATTAGGTGAGAAAAGCAACGCCTATGACTGCACAGAATCGCCTCACATTTAAAGCAACGATGATGCAAGTTAGCGTTCCAGCTACAAGTGCAAATTTGGGTCCAGGTTTTGATGCATTTGGATTAGCGCTGGGAATTCGCGACAGATACGCTGCTCAAATTTTAGATGATGCCGTTTTTGATGTAGATGTTACTGGCGAAGGTGCGGAAGAAGTTCGCAAAGATAAGAACAATTTAGTGATTAAATCAATGCTTCATGGTTTCGACTTTATGGGACAAAAACCTCGCGGCATTGCTCTGCGAGCCTTAAATGTGACACCCCATGGTCGTGGCCTAGGTTCATCAGCATCTGCAATTGTCGGTGGTTTAGCGTTAGCACGTGAACTCGTGCTGGGTGGTGATCAACTCATGACTAGCGTCGACATGATGGCTTTGGCAACTGAGTTAGAAGGGCATCCTGACAATGTAGCGGCTGCCATCTTTGGGGGAGCCACGATTGCTTGGTATGAGACCAGCGATGGCGCGAGTATCGGTAGGTCAGTATCGATACCGGTCCATAGTGAGATTAGCGCCACGGTTTTTGTTCCAGAAACCCATCTTTCAACATCTAAAGCGCGAAAACTTTTGCCCGAAGTGGTGCCCCATCGTGATGCCGTTCTCAATTCATCACGAGCAGCGCTTCTATCTCTCGCACTGGGGAGTAAGCCTGATCTTTTGCTCACGGCAACGCAAGATTTTCTCCATCAAAGTTATCGCGAGCAGGCTTATCCAGAGTCTATGGAATTGGTCGAAAAATTCCGCGGAATGGGAATTGCCGCCACGATTTCAGGGGCGGGCCCAACAGTTTTGGTACTTCACACCCTCCCTGCGTCGCAGGCGTCGGATCTGTTAACCGCGGGCGGTGCAAACTTTGTGGCCCAACAGGTCGAAATATCTAGAACGGGCGTGGAGTAGCCTCTTCATGGTGGCAAGTTCAGGGGTGCAAAACTATGCGCCATGGACATTTCTTGGATGAATCGACTTGAGCACAGTAAATGTGGTAGCTTTCTTGCATCGGAACGCTGTGCAAGCTGGCAGTGAACATCCCGATGGTGTAAGAACTCTCAGTACGAATCATTAGATGGCAATACTGCCGAATCATCTACATCTCATCTTTCCCAGCATGAGGTAGAGAAAAACATACGAGAAAACGGAATTTAATAATAATAATGAGCGAAACAACAACAAGTCGCCCCGCTAAAGCCGCGGGCGAACTTTCGGGAATGCTACTTCCAGAGCTAAAGAAGGTCGCCGGATCACTCGGGATAGAAGGCGCGTCGAAGATGAGCAAAACCGACCTCGTGCAGTCGATAGCTGATTTACAAGCAGCAAACCGTGAATCTGCCAAGGCAGAGCGAGAAGCTCGTCGCCTGGAACGCCAAGAAGCCAGAAACAAAAAGAATAATAAGCAAGCCAAGCCAGCAAACAAATCCTCCGATGGTGACGATAGTGAACTCTCTGAAGAGTCCAGCGATTCATATAATTCCGAGAGCGCTGATACCCCAGAACAGGAATCTAATTCTGGAAGTGAAAGTTCTGAATCCCAGCGCCGTGATTTTAATAATCGTAATGGGGGCAATGATCGCAATGATCGCAATGATCGGGGCGGTCGCAATGATCGCAATGATCGCAATGATCGGGGCGGTCGCAATGATCGCAATGATCGGGGCGGTCGCAATGATCGCAATGATCGGGGCGGTCGTTTTCGTGATCGCAATGATCGTAATGACCGCGGGGAACGACAGGAACGCGAAATTCAGATCTCTGAAGATGATGTTTTAGTTCCCGTTGGTGGATTGCTTGACATCTTGGATTCATATGCCTTCATTAGAACTCAGGGTTATTTGGCTGGTCCCAACGATGTTTATGTCTCGTTGCAGCAGATTCGCCGAAATGGTCTACGAAAAGGCGATGTCATCACGGGTCAGGTGCGTCAACCACGTGAAGGCGAACGAAAAGAGAAATTTAGCGCCTTGGTTCGTCTCGATACTGTAAACGGATTAGAACCGGAAGCATCAAGAGACCGAGTGGACTTCGCAAAACTCGTTCCTCTCTATCCGCAGGAGAGATTGCGCCTCGAAACACTCCCGAATATTTTAACAACTCGTGTTATCGATTTAGTTTCACCAATTGGTAAAGGTCAACGTGGATTAATCGTTTCGCCGCCAAAAGCTGGAAAGACGATGGTCTTGCAGGCAATTGCAAACGCAATTACTACCAACAATCCAGAAGTTCACCTCATGGTCGTCCTTGTAGATGAGCGACCAGAAGAAGTCACAGATATGCAGCGCAGTGTTAAAGGTGAGGTTATCGCCTCAACATTTGACCGCCCTGCAGATGACCACACAAGCGTGGCGGAACTTGCCATTGAACGTGCCAAACGTTTGGTCGAAATGGGTCACGACGTAGTTGTTCTCTTGGATTCGATCACCCGTTTGGGGCGCGCATACAACATCGCAGCCCCTGCTTCTGGTCGTATTCTCTCCGGCGGTGTCGATTCTGCAGCCCTCTACCCACCGAAGAAGTTTTTTGGTGCGGCTCGTAATATTGAAAATGGTGGGTCACTTACTATTCTCGCTACGGCTTTAGTTGAAACCGGATCAAAAATGGACGAGGTGATTTTCGAAGAATTCAAAGGTACCGGCAACATGGAACTCAAACTCGATCGTCGTTTTGCCGACAAGCGAATCTTCCCAGCGGTTGACATTGATGCTTCCGGTACTCGCAAAGAAGAGATACTGATGGGCAAAGAAGAGTTAAATATTGTTTGGCGATTGCGTCGAGTGCTTCACGCCTTGGAATCTCAGCAGGCGCTCGAGCTCTTGTTGGAAAAAATGAAGGATACGAAATCTAATGTGGAATTCTTGGTTCAAATCCAGAAGACCACCATTAACGAGAACGAGAATTCAGCAAGTTCGGCTGTTAATGGCTCTTAGCTTCCTCAAGCCATAAATCATTCTTTCGCTGGCCCTGAAGCATCTGACGGTTCTGAAGGATTACGGGTTCTCGTTCTGTCAGAGATCGAATCCATAATTGCGAGCAGAACACCCGAAATAGCGAAGGTGAGATGAATTGCGATTCGCCAAGTCTCTCGCTTGCTATCAAACGTGCCATCGTGCATGAAATCTTTGAGAAGTTCGATAACAGAGATCGCGACTAACGAACCAATCAACTTTATCTTCAGTCCACTGTAATCAACGTGCCCCATCCAATGAGGCCGATCAATCGATTCTTCGGCTATTTTGATCTTCGAGACGAAATTCTCGAATCCTGCAAAAAGCACGATGATGATGAGATTGCCGAGAAAGACAGTATCAATGAGCTCTAGAACATAGAGCGTCGCCTCATGCGAAGTGAGCTTCGGCATGTGGACTACCATCTCCCAAAAAGTTGCGAAGAATCGATAAGTCACGGGTATTAATGCCGACAACAGGCCCAAATACAATGGCGCTAGGAGCCAGCGCCCCATAAAGATTATTCGCTCAATGAGCAGTTCAAGCTTAAGCATCATTCTCCTTAATCAGGTACGGGAAGGATACTGGATTCTGAAGGGAATTCCACTAGAATCTCAATGTGCCATTTATTCTTGTTATTTTCATCTCGTTGGTGATTGCAGGCTCACCGCTCATGCTCGCCGCGGTCTCTTCATTTTCTACCGGTGGCGGGATGTTCGATGAGAATTCTTCCGGTGTGTATATTTGGTACCTATTTATTTCCCTACCTCTGGGGGCGTTGGTTCTCGCTGTCGGACTGACCATAGTAACCATCCGCTTCTTTTCGAAGAGATCCGCCTCGAAGAAATTGCAAGGAAACGCGTAGCGCAATACTTCAATATCTAGAGTTAATTCAGAAGATAAAACTACCTATCAACGAGCGAGAAGAAGGGTTACGACCATGGGACTATGTACCTGCGGCTACACAACAGATCCAGAGAAGAATTGCAACGGAACTCATCGGGTTGTGCGTGCGGTGAAAGCAGATATTGCAGAAAAATTAGAAGCGAACGGATTTGTTGAAGCCTCTGATTACATCAAGAGCGAGTAATTCGCTACTATCTTCTACCAGGTAGTCCGAGGAGTCTCTTTGTTGGGGATTTGGATGAACCAGAACGTGAAGGTGTCTTGTCATGAAGACCAAAATCCTGTTAATTGGAATAGATGGCTTAATCCTGGATCGCGCGATTGATTCAGGCTCGGCTCCGACGCTAGCATCACTTAAGGCTGAGGGGTTTTATGCACCGCTTCTAGTCGATCCACCAACCTGGTCTGGACCAATCTGGTCAACCATTTTGACGGGCACCGTCAATAATCAGCACGGGGTCAAGGACAACAGATTTCATGGACATAATTTGCTCTTCTTTCCGGATTTATTGAGCCAGGCCTACTACCAGGACCAAACTACCACCACTTTTGCTGCTGCAGGTTGGCCGCCGTTGGTTGACCCCCGTGGATTGGGGCCGATTATTCATGAACGTAGCGAACAACAACTTACCTACATGCATCGGGTGATTGTTCGCGATGGTGAAACGTATGGTTATAAAGCGATTGATGCAGAGATCAATACCGCCGCAGTCTTTGCGGTTGAAAAGTTTGGTCATGATGTTAATTTTGTCTACTTTTGTGGTGCCGATGAAGCCGGCCACCTACATGGCGTACTTGAGGAGCCATATTTCACGGCAATCGCGCGAATCGATGGATACCTGGCTCGTCTCGAGGCGGCCGTTACTCGGCGTGCAGAGCAGCGGGATGAGCAATGGTTGATTGTGGTAACCACCGATCATGGTCACGTTGATGAAGGCGGCCATGGTGGAGATTCGGATCAGGAGCGGGCATCCTTCTTGATCGCCGTTGGCCGAGGACGGCCTAATCCTGATTGGGATATAGATCAGCGCCCAGAAAATATTGTGAAATTATTGCTCTCTGAACGGCAGTGATGGCGACCGTCCCTATGCAATCCGAAAATATTTTGATTGTGGGCGGCGGAGCATCTGGCGCACTTGTTGCAATCGCATTGACTCATACTGGGGTAAATCCAGAGCAGATCACTATCGCTGAACCACGGGAACTGCTTGGCGAGGGTTTGGCCTACCAAACCCGAGATCCTCTTCATCGACTCAATGTACCTTCTAGCAAAATGAGCGGAGTTGAGGATCTTCCGCACGATTTTTCCGAATGGAGCGGAGTTCCCGCATACTCATTTATGGAACGAAGAAGTTACAGCGAATATCTTCGCGATCGTCTCGACTCGCGCATCACGCATATCAAAGAGAAGGTGATAAACCTTGACTCGGGCGATTCCAGAGATTCCGAACGTTCCGAACGTTCCGAACGTTCCGGAGAAGTCGTAGCTTCTTTTGCTAACGGTCAGATAAGGCCCTATCGCACGGTCGTTCTAGCGATGGGACACGGAGGCGCGCGACTTCCAGATTTCCTTCGAGATGTCCCACCAAGTCCACGTGTTATCAGAGATGTGTGGGATGGCAGGGATCTGCCGCTCGGTAATCGTTTGATCTGTTTTGGAACAGGTTTGAGCTTTATTGATATTGCCTTGACACATATTTCGCGCGATCCGACCAACACTGTCATTGGAATTTCCGGATCAGGTAATTTGCCGGAGCGTCACGTTCTTTCACCGATTACACCGTATGCTCCTACGCTGAGCGAGGTCGAAACTTTGGAGAAGCTGCGATCGTACTTGGCTGATGCCGGGGATAATTGGCGGCAAGCAATTGATGGGTTGAGACCAATCACAGAGAGTATGTGGCGGGGATTTTCTCCAGCCGAACGGGAGGAATTTTTGACTACAGACGGCTCTGCCTGGTCTCGTAGGCGCCACCGCATTGCTCCCGAGGTCGCTGATTTAATCGATTCCGCCATCGAAGCCGGCAGAGTGAGAGTAATAAAGGGTTCAGTGGAATCCCTCCTCACCACCGAAGAAGCTGTATCTATACGATTAAAAGATGGCAGCAGTTTTGTTGGTGATCACATGGCAATAACGATTGGGCGCGAGTACGCGGTCTCCGACCCACTAAGTATTAACTTACTAGCAGATTCGAAGACGCTTCGTGGTCCTCTTGGGATGGGATTATCCGTAGAGGTAACTACTGGCAGATTATTGAATGTTAACGGAAGGCCATATGAGCATATTTTTGCCATTGGTCCACTGAGATCTGGAGAAGCTTTTGAGAGCTCCGCAATTCCAGAGATTCGCAGGCAGGCATCATCCATTGCGGAACGCTTCGGTCATGACACTGCGCTTTCGTAGAACGATGAAGATCGCGCCTGGCGTGCATCTCAATTTCAATAAGTCCTCCACAAGTCTTTCTCTCGGTCCGCGAGGTGCCCATTACACCCTGAGCTCAACTGGCAGACGTACTGTTTCCGCTGGAATCCCTGGTACGGGAATTTATTCTTACCAGACTCTTAATCCAAAGAGTGAGCGGAGGGGTAGTAAGAGCGATCCTGAGTCAGTCCCGACCGAAGATAATCTCTCATTGAGAGCTATTCCACACCCTTCACTTTTTTCGAGTAAAGCAGAGAAGTTATTTGCCAACTTTCTCCACGATATCTATTCGCAAGGCAATACTGATGCGACTAAGGAAAAAGTGGAGAAGGCAAAAGAGTTGTCGACGCAGTTTAGCGAATTGAGTAACGCTCTCAATGTCATTATTTTTCTTCATATTCTCAATGAAGAAGATTATGCAGATGAGCTTTTGGAGCGTGGTTCGCAAGTATGGAATCACCGAGATTCGGTCTTTACTGATCGATTTGTAGTGAAATATTTCTTGGGAATCAAAGCGATCGTTGAGATTTGTACTGGAATCTTTTCGACCGAAATTATTGATACGCAACAGTTTGGTCTTATCTGGGTTGAGGTACTGCAAGCTCATGAAAAATTCTCGGAAGCTCTAGAAGTTTTACATGTACTGAATCCCAATCAACTGGTCGCAATTTCGATGGCGGAAATCGAATTGAGTTTGAAGGATTTTGATGCAATTTTAGAGACATCTTCAGGGATTATTAATGAAGACGACTCGACCGCAATACTATTGATCTTCCGAGGAATAGCCTTCCGCGAAAAATCCATGTTTGATGCATCGCTTGAGTGTCTAAAGCTTGCACTTGCAAAGAGATCTCGAAATCCAAAGATCCTACATAAGGCCCGATTCGAACGTTCAATTACTTATGAAAAGTTAGGGAAATTGGCTCAAGCAAGAAAAGATCTCGAGTTGATCTTGGTTGATGAACCAATGAACGATGAGGTTCTTGAGCGATTACAACTCCTACAAAACAAGAAGTCAGCCGTGATTAACGAGCCAGACCATTGAGGCATGCGCTTGAACTTCTAAAGCGTCACCTGGAAGAGCGACCAGTGGCCTGTAGGAGATAACGTTCTCAGCGGAATCAAAAACAGAACGATAAGAGACGGCTAGATGACCACCGGGTAAGGTAAATTGAGCGGGTTCCGTGCCTGCGTTAATGATGAGTAGCAAACCCTGGGAGTCGCTGGCTTCAACGAACATCATGAGAGATTGATTCTCTGGGTTTTCCCAATCTTTCGCTGTCATCTCGAGTCCGTCTTGACTAAACCACGCCAGATCACGGCGTGATGTATTGAGATCTAGCTCTCCGGTGAAAAACATCCGTACGACCGGCATTAAATATACTTTACGGAGTTCGATTAAATTGACCGTGGTTTCCAACATATCAATTTGATCGGTATCCAGTTTCCAATCCAACGCCCATCCGCCGTTAAATGCATCTGGTCCCCGTAACTCAAAGCTTCGTTTGTTTGCAGGAAGAGAATAGGCGTTGTTAGAACCACCTTGTGACCTTCCAACTTCATCACCCATGGTGATCATGGGGATACCCGCGGACATTAATAAACATGACATCATTGATTTCTTTAGGCGTTGGCGTAAATCGTTAACGGCCTTGATATCTGTTTCGCCCTCGGTTCCGAAGTTCCAAGAATTATTATCGTCGGAGCCATCGCGATTGTCCTCGCCATTAGCTTCATTATGCTTGTGGTTGTAAGTGACCAAATCATGGAGAGTGAACCCATCGTGGGCCGTCAAGAAATTAATGTTGGATGTTGGTCCTCGGTAAGCGAAAATGTCCTGCGACCCAGAGAGGCGAGTGGCAATTTCTCCAACTCCAGTTTTCTGAGATTCCGATGGCTGCTCTAGCCAGAATTTTCTCAGAGCGTTTCGATATTTGTCATTCCATTCCCGCCATGGATACGGGAAAAATCCTCCTGCGTACCCTCGAACATCCCATGGCTCTGCAATCAATTTACGTTCGCGCAAAACCGGATCGGCGACCATCGCCACCAATAGTGCCGAGATACCATCAATCTCGTCATGGCTTCGGGCCAAAGCCGCCGCTAGGTCAAACCTAAAGCCATCGACGCCAATTACCTCGGTCCACCAATAAAGTGAATCGACGATCATTCGAACTACGTGCGGACGGCGAATATCTAGCGTGTTTCCACATCCGGTGAAATCATCGTAAGTGTCAGCGGTTTTACGACGATAATAATTTCGGGAATCAATACCTCGAAGTGAGAGCGTGGGTCCGCCCGGTCCGCCTTCAGCACTATGGTTGTAGACCACATCGAGGATTACCTCGATTCCAGCTGCATGAAGCTTAGCCACTGCTTCCCGAAGCTCGGTAATGGGATCATCGGTTGCGGCGTACCCCAGGTGCGGTGCTGAGAAAGCAATCGGGTTGTAGCCCCAATGATTGATCCGCCCTCGAGACTTAATTCCAGGTTCGGTCAAAAATTCTTGAATCGGCAAGAGTTCTAACGCCGTAATGCCCAGGGTTTTGAGGTAGTCGATCGTGCTTGGATGTCCTAACGCTTTGTAGGTGCCACGTTCATCTTCGGGGATGTGGTGATTGAACTCGGTTAATCCACGCACATGTGCTTCGTAAATAATCGTTTGCGACCAATGGTTGAGTGGTCTAGTGTCATTGACTCGATGCGACTCTGTGACCACTGAATGTGGGACAAAAGCCATATTGTCTCGAGTATCCATAGCGTTGAGATCGCCGGTTCCGATTCCATCCACTGCGTGATGAGAGTAAATTTCTGGAACATACTGGAGTTCACCGGCCAGCAAATGTGCAGTGGGATCAAGCAATAATTTATGGGGGTTAAACCGCCAGCCATTCTCGGGATCCCAAGGACCGTCGACCCTGAAGCCATATCGTTGCCCAGCTCTCACGCCTTCAATATGGCAGTGATAGATCGGGCCGTTTCGATCAACTAGGTTGATCCGCTCTTCGTGGAATTCACCATCAACGAGATCAATCAAAGAGAGTTGGACGGCAGTCGCAGAAGGGGCCCAGATTGCAAAATTTGCGCCTGTGGCTGTTAGATTCGCGCCAAGATGACGCTGATCTCCACGAGTCATGGCGAAACCCTATAGCTAAGGGAGCTAACTAACTAATTTTCCGCGTAACCAAATCGTTGACAGTGGAGCGATGGTCAGAGTCGGGGAGTCGTTCCCCTCATCTGTGAGTTTCGTCGCCTGCGAACCACCGTACCGCGGATCATCGGTGTCGAGGATGATTTGCCACTCTGCATATGTTGGAGGAAGGGGATAATTTTTTTCAACCTCAGGACCAAAATTAGAGAGAGATAGCAGAACGGTTGATTGATCGGCTGATCGCATCAGAGCAACGATGTTCTTTGCCGAAATGTTTGGCGCGGACCACGGAGTGAAGCTACTCGAGGAATCATCCATCGCCCAAAGCTCCGGAAACGAACGATATTCACGATTCAGATCCGCAATTAACCTTTCGAGGGTTTGATGATCGAAATCCGCCAGCAGCTGCCAAGAGAGCGATTGTTCAGAATTCCACTCATTTAATTGTCCAAATTCATTACCCATGAAGAGAAGTTTCTTGCCGGGATGAGCCCACATGTAGGCATAAAGCGCTCGGAGAGTAGAGAACTTCTGAGCCTGAGTTCCCGACATTTTGGCGATCATCGAACCTTTGCCATGTACAACCTCGTCGTGTGAAAATGGCAGAAGAAAATTCTCTGAAAAAGCCCAAAGAGCGGGTTTAGTGATTAATTCATAATGATAATTTCGGTAGATTGGCTCTTCTCTGAAATATTGTAATGTGTCGTGCATCCAGCCCATGTTCCATTTGAAACCAAAACCTAAGCCACCTGTAGATCTCTGATGTGTGACTCCAGGCCAAGCAGTTGACTCTTCGGCAAACATTATCGAACCCGGTACTTGCTCATGGCACGCAGTTGTTAGTTCTTGCAAAAATTGAACCGCCTCCAGATTCTCACTCCCGCCGTACTTATTCGGTTTCCACGCTCCTGGTCCTCGCGAATAATCCAAGTAAAGCATCGAGGCAACTGCATCGACCCGAATTCCGTCAAAATGGAACTCCTTAAGCCAATAAAGCGCGCTGGCAATTAAGAACTCTCTGATGCTTGATTTTTCATAGTCAAATATAAGCGTTCCCCAATCAGGGTGTTCACCTTTATGTGGGTCCTTATGTTCATAAAGTGGGGTCCCATCGAATTTTGCCAGTGCCCATTCATCCTTTGGAAAATGCGCGGGCACCCAATCCAGGATGACGCCAATATCTGCCTGGTGTAACGCATCGATCAAAAACTTTAGATCATCCGGTGTACCAAAGCGTGGCGTTGGAGCGAAGAAGGACGTTACCTGATATCCCCAAGACGGTGCGTAGGGGTGGCCACAAATCGGCATAAATTCCACATGTGTAAATCCAAGTTTTTTCACGTAACTCACCAACTCGGTTGCCAGTTCCCGGTAACTCAAGCCAGATTTCCAGGAGCCCAAGTGAATTTCGTAGATAGAGATCGGTTCCCGCGATGCTTGAGATTGCGACCTCTTTTGGAGCCACTGTTGATCGCCGAAAACGTGCGTGCTCATCGTGACGATTGATGAATTCTCTGGCGGGACCTCAGTTTGATTGGCATATGGATCTGCGTGATCGACCCACGTACCGGTTTTTCCTTGAATCCTAAATTTGTAGCGTGTACCAACGCCAATGCCAGCAACGAACAATTCCCATATGCCGTCTGAGTTCATAACCATCGGATGGCTGGATGGCTTCCAATTATTGAAATCGCCTATTAATTCCACAGCACGAGCCGCTGGTGCCCAAACTCGAAATTGAGTTCCCATTGGCGCGCCAGCAGAATCACAGAAAAGATGCGCACCCATCTTCTCCCAAAGCTCTAACGAGCGCTCAACGTTCACTGATCTACCCGACAAATCATTGCTATGGAGTGACCCAAGGAGAGGCTCCTTAGATCCTGAGCAGGTGCAACAGATGAAAAACGCACCTCAGATTGTGGAGCAAAGTCGAGCATCCCACCTGTAAATAAATCTTCGCCAACAAAACTCGCTTCAGCAAATCCCAGCTCCTTAAAATCCCATTCAATGATTGCATCATGAGCGTTAACCGGATCTAGATTGACGATCACGATAATCAGGTTATCGCCATCGCGCTTCGAGAAGGCCAAGATATTTTCAGAGTTCGTTGAATGAAATCGGAGATTACGAAGCCGGTGTAACGCAACGTTCTCTCTTCGAATCCTATTCAATTCTGTGATTAACGGCGCAAGCGAAGGTTGAGACCAATCCCGGACCTTGATTTCGTACTTCTCTGAATCTAAATATTCCTCTGCGCCTGGACGTAACGCGTCATGTTCGATGAGTTCGTAACCTGCGTACATGCCCCATGATGGCGCCATTGTTGCCGCAAGTAGTGCCCTCATGGCGAACACGGCCGGTTGGCCGCTTTGAAGGTGATAAGGCAATATATCTGGAGTATTCACCCAAAAATTGGGCCTAAAAAATGGACTACTCACCTGAGCTAACTCCGTGCCGTAATCGGTTAGCTCTTCTTTTGTTACTCGCCAAGTGAAATAGGTATATGCCTGTTGGAAACCAGCCTTACCTAAACCATGCATCATCGCCGGTCGAGTAAAGGCCTCGCTGAGGAAAATTACCTCTGGATATTTTTGGTTAATTCTGGAAATTAACTCATGCCAGAACTGGACTGGCTTAGTGTGCGGATTGTCGACCCTAAAGATTTTTATACCTTTACTGATCCATAAAGCGAGAATTCTTTCGCACTCATTAACGATCCCGGCAAAATCCTTCTCCATGTTGATGGGATAAATATCCTGATATTTCTTCGGCGGATTCTCGGCATATGCAATCGTGCCATCTGGTCGAATCGTGAACCATTCTCTATGGTCGATTAACCACGGATGATCAGGGGAGCATTGCAATGCAAAATCCATTGCGACCTCAATATCTAGTGCAGAAGCGGCAGCAACGAATTCTTCAAAATCTGCCATCGTTCCAAGATCGGGATTTATGGTGTCGTGACCGCCAGCACTGCTTCCGATTGCCCATGGAACACCAGGTTCGCCGGGATCAGAGGGTAGGGAATTGTTTTTGCCCTTTCGGAATGTCTCGCCAATAGGATGAATCGGAGGTAGATAAAGGACATCGAAACCCATCTGGGCTACCCGCTTGAGTGATTGCTCTGCGGTCTTAAATGTTCCACTGATGATCTGTTCCGTCGAATCAATTTTGGCACCTTCGCTGCGAACAAAAAATTCGTACCAGGATCCCACGAGCGCGCGTTCGCGTTCAACATAGATAGGCAGAGTTTCACTCTGACTGATGAGCGAACGATCCTCATTGAAAGCTTCGACAAAAAAACCCCAGTAGCCAACTGATGTTGGAATGACATCGGCTTCATAGCGATCCATCCCCGGTAAGTATTCGAGCATAGGGGAGCGCGTTGCTTGCACTCCTTGCGGATCAATTAACACAACCTCGGCGAAGATCTTTTCATGACCCTCGCGAATGACCGTTGCTCTCACCGTAATCGATTCATCAGGAATTGCCTTTGACGGAACAACTTTCGATCCGTAAGTCACCCTAGGGGTCAGATCAAATATTGGGAAACGATTCTCCATATCTGAACCTTAGTAACTTTTTCACCTGATGGGTGTGCGTTTACGTAGAAATTCTTAAACGGGTTTGATCCAAACAGTTGTGTTCATAGGAAGGCGCAATGAATTGCCTTTACCCGATAACTCTGCGCTCGATACAAGAACTTTACCTCGTGGAAGTTTGAAAGGTTTTGAAGAAAAGTTCATGATGCATTCCCAAGAATCATGTCGGGCAAAATGCAGCACACCCTCATCATGAGTTTGGCACCACTTGAGCTCTTCACCTTCTTGCAACTGCGCACGAAGTGAGAGCGCTTCGCGGTATAGCTCCAGCGTTGAATCGTTCTGACCGGTCTGAGCCTCTACGGCGAATTCCGCAAACCATTCTGGTTGAGGTAGATGAGCGCCAGCGGAACCAAAGCCAAAAGATGAACCAGTGGGCGTCCATGGAAGAGGTACCCGACAGCCATCGCGACCTTTCTGAGTATGTATGTACGCCAAGCCCTTAACCGGCTTTGTTACCGGGCGAATGACAACATTCCTGAACCAGTTTGGATCCTGCAGATCTTCTTCATTGAGGTCCTCAACCTCGAAAAGGCCTAACTCCTCGCCCTGATACATGTAGATACAACCTGGCAAAGCCATTGCAAAAAGGGAAGCAGCGCGCGCGCGACGTAAACCTAAATCAGGGTCAAGTTGGGCGCTTTTACCATTTGATAATAGCCATGTTGTTCCGTCGGTTCCATCCGGGAGTCCATATCTCGTTGCATGACGGATTTGATCATGATTGCTAAAGACCCATGTTGATGATGAACCTTCAGATTTGGCCAACCTCAAACAATCAGAGATGACCTTTTTGAATTTGGACGCTTTATATGGGGTAAGCATAAGATCGAAATTAAATGCTTGGCCAAGTTCGTCTTCTCGGGCATAAAGCATCCGTCGCTTAGCCGGAACATAGGCCTCGGCGACAGCTACGCGCGGTGGGTCGTATTCATCAAAAACTTTGCGCCAGGCGCGATAGACCTCATGAACTTCGTTGCGGTCAAAGAGAACATCCCTACCAGAGGAAGACATTTTCATCGTATCGAGCGATGCATGCTTCTTATTGAGCTTCGAGAGATCCTTCTTTAGGGCGTGAGCCACATCTACCCTGAAGCCGTCCACGCCACGATCTGCCCAGAAGCGAAGTGTCTTCAAGAAATCCGCCTCTACCTCTGGGTTATCCCAGTTCCAATCAGGTTGTTCAGGTGCAAAAAGATGCAGGTACCACTGTCCCGGTGTGCCATCTGGATTATTGCTCCGCGTCCAGGCCGATGGTGCAAAGTGAGAAGGCCAATCATTAGGTGGTAATTCCCCGTTCTCGCCTAGACCGTCACGAAAAATGTAGCGATCGCGCTCCTTCGATCCGACGGGAGATGAAAGCGCAGCTTTAAACCAAAGATGTCTGTCAGAGGAGTGATTTGGGACGATATCAATGAAGACTTTGATGCCAGCATCATGTAGTGCTGTGATCATCTGATCAAAATCCGCCAAAGTTCCCAACTTTGGATCAACATCGCGATAATCATCAACGTCATAACCACCATCTGCGAGCGCTGAGGGGTAAAACGGACTAAGCCATACCGCGTCTAGCGAAAGCGATTTAAGGTAATCAACTTGAGAGGTAATTCCGTTGATGTCACCGATACCATCGCCATTAGAATCTTTGAAGCTACGAGGATAAATCTGATAGATGGCGGCTTGGCGCCACCAATTAGGATCATTAAATTTCGAATTGTTGGATGCGGTCTCAGAGGATGTCATAGTTGGGAAGAATACCGAATCCAGAGTTCCGGAGAGATCAACCCGCTAAAGCATGCTCCAAATCTTTAATTAAATCATTCGCCTATTCTTCCTCCGAATTCTCTCCGATGGTCTCTTCTAGGACCACTAACCTACGTCGAATTTCTATGGCCTCTTCAGTCAACCCCTGTAACTCATAGAGATCTGCAATGTGGTGCTGGATCTGAATGAGAGCAGGCCAATACGGTTCACGTTCTGATCTCAAGTACCCGAGTGAGGTTTCGAAATGCTCCAGAGCGGATTCGTATTCGCCTAGTAATTTCTTTGCCAAACCCATTCGTCCATTGGCATATATCAGCCGGTAGATTGCTTGAGCAGACTCGGCAAAATCCAGCGCCTTTTGAGCGTAGAAGAGGGCCTCTAGGCCATTGCCGAGATTGAAATAGGCCAGCGAGATCTCTTCGTCGCAGAATGCGACCTGAACTGGATTTTTGATCTCTGCGAAATATTCTCGAGCGGCGATAAAGTGCGTGGCAGATCCCTGCCAATCCTTGAGTCGCGCATAGGCAAAGCCGCAATTACCGTGCGTATAAGCCAGGTTTTTATTCGATCGATCCGGGTTGACTTCGGTTAGAGCCTGCAAGTAAATCTCTAGCGACTTTTCCCAATTTTTCGCGGCATACCAATAGTCCCCTTCCTCGTTCAAGGCACGGAAGAGATCGGGACTGCCATTCTCCTTATATAACTGTGCAGCACGATGAGCTGCTTGGGCCGCCTCCTCGAATCGCTCGAGCGCTTTCAGAGACCAGCCAATGCTTTGATAAACGTAACCAACCGCGACCGTGCTAGCCACAGCGCCCATTGATTCATAAACCTGTAGCGCCGTCTCGCCCATTGCAAGTGCCTCGAGGTGATTGCCCTTGTGGAAGGCATCATGGCCCAGCTCCATCAAGGCGCTCGCCTTCTCCTCTCCCTCACCCTTGGAGACTCTTGTCCAAAGTTCCTTTTCACGCTTATCGAACTGTTCCATGGTTCTTCTTTCTCTCAGGATGTAGGAACCTATAGGGGGCGGCTGACATTTTCGTGAAATCGTTTTGTGGATAAAGAGGGAGATACTTGTATTCTCAGACCATGTTTAACGAAGTGAGCAACTGATGCTCTCGCTAGGAATGATGTCGATTGTTATCGATGAATATGATGGAGCGATCGATCATTATGTGAACGATTTGGGGTTTGAACTGATTGAGGATACGACTCTTTCACCCGATAAGCGATGGGTTGTTCTCGCGCCGGGAAAAAATGGGGCCAGAATTCTGCTTGCAAAAGCTAGCAACGAATCGCAGCGAAGCGCGATTGGAAATTCTACCGGCGGACGCGTCGCATTCTTCCTCTATACCGACGATTTTCAAGAGACCTATGAGCGACTACTTTCAAAAAAAGTAGAGTTTACCGAATTTCCCCGCTCAGAAGAGTTTGGCCAAGTAGTTGTTTTTAAAGATAAATATGGCAATAAATGGGATCTCATCGAAGCAAAGTAACGTACAGGTCTATTTACTTCGATCCGATGCGTTTAACTCCTTGCGCAAAGGAGATGAGTTGTTTGAGGGAGAATCCGCCTTGGGTTCCGATCCGGATAAATGTTGGTTTCAGATACTTCGTTCCGGGGGCGACGAAGGAGATCTCTCCACCATAGTGTGAAAACTTATTTGCTGGACAGTTGGCCGCCACGCAATACATTCCAACCTTGGCTTTAACGCCATTGATCATGATATTTCCTAGCGAATGAGGTGTATCTAATCCAGTGCAGTTGAATGCCGCAGCGGTCTCCACCAGAGTAATCCCTACCTCTGCTCCGCCATAACTAGCAAATAAGTACTCATCCTGTCCTGGGTGCAGGCGACATGGCCTCAACTGGAAGGTAAGGGTCGGTAGACCCAACAAGGTTTTCGGTTCATAAACCGAATATGTGACCCCGGTCTGAGCGTCTACATACTTGTTTCCGCTACCCATTGCAAAGGAGGTGGATTGCGATAGTGAAAAAAGAGCCGCTAGCGCGATGGTTGAGAGTCTTTTCCTCCGCAATGAATTCATAGTATTTATTACTGTACCACGTTGATAAATGACATCATTCCAGCGTTTTCATGCGCTGCAATATGACAGTGGAACATCATGGGGCCGGCAAAGTCAGCGATGTCTATGCGAAGCACAACCTTTCCGGGCACACCGTTAACCTGTTGCGGTACCGGGATGTCGGATTGAAGACCAGTGAAAGGCTGCTTCACACCGTTTATAGAAATAACTTGGAAATAATTAGTGTGGGTATGGAATGGATGAATCTCGCCGGTGGTATTAACAATTGTCCATTCTTCAACCGTACCAACCTTTGCCGGAGTTGAGAAAGCGGGCACATCTTTGTTGAACTGATTGCCATTGATGAACATGGAGTGCCCGTCGGCAGAGAGACCGAGTGTCAAAATTCGATGTTGTGCTACCTTTTCATTGGCAAGGTTTTCCTTGCTCGGCGAGACCGAATAGTTTTCAACTGAGAGATCCGCTGGAATAAAGACGCTAGGTTTCTGATTTCCCAGAACTTTGATCTGCATCAAGTTAACCTCTGGATAAGTATCTTCGCCTTGCTTGTATTCCATGGTCTTTAGCCAAGAACTGCTCTGAGTAAATTTGGCCGTAACCAACACGTCGTATCTCTTACCCGGAGCTAAAACCAAAGTTTGAGCCCTCGTTACCCTACTGACGGGGAATCCATCTTGGCCAACGATGATAAAGGATGAACCTGGAATCTGTAATTTATAAAATATATCTGCACCTTCATTGGCTAATCGCCATAATTGCGTTTCGCCAGGCTTTATTGATAGCGATGGCCTCAACAGACCGTTGACTAAACGCACGGTAGGGCTATTTGCATCAATCTTTGAAGTGCGAGTGTTTTGAACGATTTGGTCGGAGTTATTTAGCTGAAGATCCTTGAGGACGATGGTGTGCTCGGTAACGTTACGGAATTGGCGGGGGAGTAGTTGGCGAATATCCCCAACGATGATCGTTCCTGAAAGTCCAGCCATGAGTTGACTCTCGATATCTGTGCAGGTGCGAGATTCACTATGCGTGCTCATCTTCATAGTGCTCATCTTCATGACTTCCATGTCATCGCACATTTGATGATTGTGATACCAAGAGGTACCAAGCGGATGGTTTTTTGGAATATCAAGATGGTAGGTAAAGGTACTATTAGAGTTTACTGCGATCGTAGGATTGTCCGCAGAACCTGTATCCACTATGTGGAGGCCATGAAAATGAAGATTACTCAGTGAGGCGGTCTTATTAGTGAAGGAGAGATCGACCTTCTCGCCCGGAACCAGATGAATCGTTGGTCCTACGAATTGCCCGTTGTAGGTAGTTCCTCGAACGTTCTTACCAGAGATAGAGATATTTGAGGTTAGCGCTGTCAATGATATTTTGAGATGCGACGGGGTATTGGTGTTTAGTTCAATTGGATCTTTGAAAGGCGCTCCAGTTAACATTCCCCGCTCTTGCTCAGCGGATGTCGGAACAATGTTCGTCGCCTGACTGGGGGATTGATTTATTAATAACAAGCCAAGTACAGATGCCATGCCCGCAATGCTTATGGCGACTATCGAAGGATAGTTCTGAATTTTTAACTTCACAGAATATTGAAATAATTTCATAAATTAAAATTTATCAGTCAAAATTTTTATTGGAAGATACCCGGCTAATATCTCACTTTATTCAAGGCAAACACTAAGAAAGTAATTGCGATGTACTGTGGTCGTATGCGAAAGAACTTCCTTGCTCTCTTTATCGCTAGCGCGATAATCCTCGGTAATGATGGATGCTTTATAGGTGGAGTTGCCTTCGCTGCACCAGAGAATTATCTAGCGGCACAAAAAGGACTTAGCTATTCGCTCTATCGTCCAGTAAACACCCTCGGTTTCGCACAAACGAAATTTCAGAAATTAATTTGTGGTGGTGGTGGCGAGAGCTGGATTTATGTACGTTTTAATAAAGGCAAGAAGAGCATTGAAACTATGCAGACCAGGAAAGGGGCTCATTGCTCCAATCCCGGATTGTCTGTTCGTATGCCATCGATCAAAATCAATGGTCTCGCGGCATCGGTCTTTGTCTATTGCGATCCTACAAAGCCAACTTCCACCAAAAATTGTTCGATTACTGATATTTCGACCGTTGGAGGCTATATCTTCCTAACGTTGCCAGGGTACTACGGACTTAAACCAACCGATATGCAGGTGCAGGTTACCGGTGGAATTTCCTTTGAAGAGTTGGTTTCGGTGGCGAAATCGTTCACTCCCGCCTCAACGCAACCATCAAAATAGGAATCTGATTCGAGTTGGACAGATTCGCCTTCAGATGGGATCGTTATCCACATTAGGCGCGTGAATGGAGGTCTTTGGGATGACAAAAGATTCGAAACGTGGATCTGACTCTGAGCAGTCTTCATTAGGTGAGCGATTTGAGGACAATTCAGAAAAAGCCTTATTTGGCGCTAGATGGCTTCTAGCTCCATTTTACTTTGGGCTGACGGCAGCAATTGCTTTGCTACTACTCAAATTTCTCCAACAGTTCTATAAATTTGCACGGAATATTTTTGTTTCAGATGTACGCGAGGTTCAGCTAGGGATCTTTGGTTTGTTGGATTTAACACTTCTTGCCAATTTGATGCTCATCATGATTTTTGCTGGGTATGAGAATTTTGTCTCTAAAATCGGCGCCGCTGAGGGTTCGGAAGACAAGCCACAGTGGATGGGTAAAGTTGACTACTCAGGTCTTAAAATTAAATTGATTGGATCATTAGTCGCAATTTCTGTGATCGAACTACTTCAAGACTTCGTGAATTTGGATCATTCGGAGATTACATCCGGAATCAGGTGGCGGATCTTCCTGCATCTAACATTCGTTGCCTCTGGTGTTTTCTTTGCCCTGATGGATTACCTGGTCTCAAAACGGAAGCAAGTAGATTCATCTGTTAAGTATGAAGACTTGAAGCTCTATTCGTAGAAATACACTCACGTTTTGAGACTAGTCACTTCTCTGGCTCTTCATTAGGCTTACCCGGTGACGCTCACCGAATGGCAAAAGAAGACTGCTGGTATCAGCATAGGCGCTAGCCTGATATTCACCATCTCATTTATTTATCCCATTTATTGGTACCCGGTCGGCAGCCATATCAAGTCGTTATGCGAATTTATTAACTATGCCACGTGGATACTTTTTGCCTTGGACTATGCATATCAAGTTCGACTTTCGCAAGATATGAAGAAATTCATTCGGACCCATTTCTTTCAACTTTTGCTTGTAGCTCTTCCATTCTTTCGGCCTCTCAGGGAGCTCAGAATTCTTGCATTCACTGCACAAGTCGGATCTCGATCAAAGAAGTCGCTGATTAAATCTATTCCACTAGTAATGAGCGGAGCAGCGGTTCTCATGATTGTGGTTATGGGTGCGGCTATTTTGGATATCGAGCGAGGTGCGCCAGGCGCAACCATCAAAACCCCTATGGATGCACTTTGGTGGGGTTTGGTTACAGTCACGACCATCGGTTACGGGGATAAATTTCCCGTTACGACAGAGGGACGACTCGTGGCTGGCATCCTGATAATTTTTGGCGTCGGAATGATCAGCGCACTGACTGCTTCCTATGCTGCTTGGATCATGTCCGCAGACTCCAAAGTTTCCGAAGATTCCAAGGAAACGGATGGATCAAAATAGGGCGCTAAAGAATTCCCGAGATGATCAGTTCATCAAGCGCAATGCGTTCACGAGGAGCTACTTCGCGTTCAAAAATCGCCCCTTCACCCAAGGCCTCAGCGGGCGCTTGTTTTCCGATTGCAAGAACGACAACTGCATCTTGGCTCGATGGTAAACCAAAGGTGGAATTAAGAGCCGAATGATCAAAACCGGCCATCTGATGGACCGCATATCCGCGGTGATAAGCCTCAACCGAGAGATGTGCAGTCGCTAGGCCAGCATCAAAGAGCGATATCGAGCGATCGGTTTCATCTTCATTTTTCATATTCGCAACAATGACAATGTAGGCAGCTGCATTAGGTGACCACGCTTGATTGAAGCCAACCAGCGTTCCTTTTATCTTGTCGAAATTTTCGTCATTGCGGCGAGCGATGATGAATCTCCATGGCTGCACGTTGTTAGCCGATGGTGCCCACCGAGCTGCTTCAAGGAGACCTGTTAAATCTTCTGTCGAAATCGTTGCTGTAGGGTCAAATGATCGGGGACTCCAACGCTGAGCAAGGATCGGATGAATATCGACTGATGTGACTGCTGGCTTCTTCTTACCCCAAACCTATCGGGAAGAAGGAATATTCGCAGATTGAGGGAGTTTCTAAAAGGAGTCAATGAACCTCTGGGTGTGCTAGTCGCGCAAGCCCGCTATAACGATTGGCTTTTAATCTTTATATCTTTAGCTAGCGCCCACGCCCAGTAGAAAAGTCCAAACTGTAAAGGCAACCGTGCATATGCAAAAAGCGGTTCCGGCATACCTCTCGAACTCCATTGAATTGCCATATTGATATTTGCTGGGAAAACAGCAACGAAGAGTAGGAATGCACTGTAAGCGCCCCACAAACGTATCGATTTTCCAGCAATTTTCATATGTAAAGGAACCAGGAGCATGAGTGCAATGGCAATTTCTGCTACTCCACTCAAATAGGTCCAGAACCTGGGATCGCCCGGCAAAAATGACGGAACAATCCGATCAACTGCCCTCCCAAAAATGAAGTGTCCAATGCCTGTAAGGACGAGCATGATCGCCATGCCTCGTCCAACTTTCTCTGGTGTTGCCGCTCGCGCACTCATGGGGCCAAGCATCTCACAGCATCATCTAGGACATCTAGGACATCTAGGACATCTAGGACACATAGGAGTTCCAGGACACCTGGGAGCAGTGTCTAATCGAAAAAGTGCTCAACTAAATCTCTCCACGATCTAAGCCATCGAGAACTTCCTGTGCTCGCAGCTTGAGTTCAGGTAGATCGCTTAAGCGATTTAACCCAAATACTTGCTGGCTCATGCGGTGGTTTTTGGCAAAAGTTTCTTTGTGGCGGTCTAGGAAATCCCAGTACAAGGTGGTGAAGGGGCAGGCCGTTTCGCCAATTCGCAGTTTTGGATCGTATCTGCAAGGTTTGCAATAGTTGGACATTCGGGAAATATAGGCACCGCCGGCAGCGTACGGCTTGGTCATCATCTGACCTCCATCTGCGTGCACTCCCATTCCAATAACGTTGGGGACCATTACCCATTCAGTGGCATCGACAAATACTTCGCGCATCCAATCGAGAAACTCTTGTGGATTGGTGCCAGTAATCAGAGCTAGATTTGAAAGCAGCATCAGACGGGGTATGTGGTGAACCCAGGCATGATCGTTGATATCGGAGACTGTGGACTTAATGCAATTCATCTCTGTGGAATCGGGATCCGAGAAGAGTGGCAATAGTTTTTTTGTTGCATGTAATTGGTTATTATTACGGTATTCGGGCCCGAGAAACCAATACATACCGTTGACATATTCTCGCCAGCCGATGAGCTGGCGGATGAATCCTTCGGCGGATTCGATCGGAACGGTGCCTTTATTAAATTTATTGATGGCGGCGGCAATCACCTCACTTGGGTGTAGCAATCCATTGTTCAAATATGGAGAGAGAAGTGAGTGGTGGAGCGCCCAATTATCTGTTGTCATTGCATCTTCTAGAGGGCCAAATTGATCGAAGTGATAATCAATGAAGTTCCTTAATTGAGCTAGCGCACCTTTTCTTGTAGTCGCCCACGTCGTTGTCGGGGAATGTGAAATCTCTTCTGCAACCTGCCTATCGATCTCATCACGCTCATGGTGTAGATAATCGGGACCTTCATATTTCTTTGGCGGCGGTAAACGGTTTTCTTTGTCGAAGTTCCAGGCTCCACCTAGGGGCTTTGCGCCATCCATCAAGATATTAAGACGGACGCGTTGCTTGTGATAAAAATTTTCCATAAGAAAATTTTTCTGTTCTTGGGCCCAACTTTGAAAGAGAGTGCGGGGAGTCAAGAAGAAATCATTCTCTACAAAGTTCAGACCATAATCTCGAAGTTGTTGGAATTGAGTAAATGAAGAAGGCTCGGCACAGACGATCGGGAGGTCTTTATATCGCTTGGAAATGGTCTTCAAGCCATCGACGGTAGTGGCTGCTTTCATATATTCAACAGTGAAGCCCTCTTCCTCTAGGGATTGGGCAAAGTGCCGAGCGCTTGAAATGAGGAAGAAGAGTCGTTCTTTGTGCCATGAACGCCCCATGGTCATCCTGGCGCTCTCTACCATCGCAATAAGATCTGATTTTGGGTTTGCATCTTTGAGAACGCCAAAGTTTCGATGCAGATGATCGAAGGGGATATAAAGAATTCGCTGTGGCATGTATGTCGGGGTAGGCAGAATCAGGTTGCTGCGATGACGCCCAGGCACATTTCGTCAGAGGAGCCTTCTCCCCATGTCACATAACGAGGCGCTAGAGATTTGAGTTGTGGAATTTTTTGTCGAAGCGTTGGATCAAAGGTACATTCAACGCGGATGGTATCCCCGACTTTGACAGGAATGGGATTCTTCAAAACAGTAGCCGATTGATCATCGAAGTTGTAGTTACTGTCATTGAGAATTGTTTGCTCGGAAGGAGTGCCGGGGTTAAGCGTGAGCTTGAGTGATCGACCCAGAAGGTGCATATGAGGCGCAGCCGCGATTATGCTGAAGCTTTTTGTCATAACTTTGTCGCACTGTGAAGTGAGCGAAGCAACAGGCTTATAAGGATCTTGCCCGCACAGGGCATTGATACCGGTGGCCTCAAAGGCGCTGGTACTGCTCGTCCGAGCGGCTAGATCGATCAGAGATTGTTTGCGATCACAGAGTGGGCCGGTGATACCTGCAGGACAAGCAAGTTCGACAGGTGCTGGAAAGAGTTCGACATGTAACTGTTTAATCGATGTACCTTTTGCGGGAACGGTCTCCATCACAATCGTGGATTGATCTGTCTCGATCGAACCTCCCATAGCTGCAAGGAGGTTGTAGTGGACCTGTAGGACAAAGCGCTCACCCTTTTTGAAGGGAGTTCCATAA
>Ga0136644_10000242_pt1 | contig 42654 bp, 46 predicted proteins | sample C_130820_EF_Meta_FD_94780 | JGI IMG/M metagenome (GOLD analysis project Ga0136644, IMG submission 94780) | Freshwater microbial communities from Lake Croche, Canada to study carbon cycling - C_130820_EF_MetaG (v2) (version 2) | ecosystem: Environmental > Aquatic > Freshwater > Lake | place...
AAATGCTTCTCATTTTGTTAAGATATTGAAAATAGAAAATAATAATCGCATAGATGATACTTATTGTTTTACAGAGCCTAAACGACATTTGGGAATTTTTAATGGAATTCTCACAGGGCAATGCACCGAGATCATCGAATACTCTGACGATAAAGAGACCGCCGTTTGTAATTTGGCAAGTATCGCTCTTCCGGCTTTTGTAAACGAGAGCACGCGCGAATTTGATTATGCCAAATTGCATGAGGTTACCAAGGTGGTAACAAATAATCTCAATCGTGTGATAGACATAAATTTTTATCCTACTAAAAAAACAAAGCGAAGCAATTTACTTCACAGACCAATTGGCATTGGCGTGCAAGGATTAGCAGATGCATTTATTATGATGAATATCGCTTATCAAAGCGAAGACGCTAAGCGCGTGAATAAACAAATTTTCGAAACTATTTATCATGCTGCACTTGAAAAGAGTAATGAAATTGCTATTCAGAGGAAGGTGGATATTTCGGTGTTACGTCAAAAATGTAAGGAATATGATTTTTATCTTTTAGATAAGGAGGACTTTTACAAAGATGCTGCGCGTATTTTGAACAAGGATGATTATATTTTAGCCAATACCGACGAGAATTACAAATTATTTACAATAAAAAACGAGATAGAAGCGTTAGATGATGAAAGAAGTGGCGCGTACAGTACCTTTATTGGTTCGCCAGCATCACAAGGAATATTGCAATTTGATATGTGGGGCGTTGAACCTAGTGATCGTTATGATTGGCACGCGTTAAAGGAATCTATCAAAGCACACGGAATACGCAATTCGCTATTAGTTGCACCAATGCCAACGGCAAGTACATCTCAGATTTTAGGATATAATGAATGCTTTGAGCCTCTAACAAGCAATATGTATAGCCGTAGAACGTTAGCAGGCGAATTTGTCGTGGCGAATAAATATTTGATGCGTGAATTGATTAGTCTTGGGCTTTGGAATGAAAAGGTGAAAAACAATATTATAGCGAATAAGGGAAGTATTCAACAATTAACAATCATTCCACAAGAAATTCGCGATAAATACAAGATCGTCTGGGAGATTCCAATGAAACATTTGATAGATATGGCGGCGGATAGAGGCGCATATATTTGTCAAAGTCAGAGCTTGAATCTATGGTTAGAAGATCCGACGTACAATACATTAACATCAATGCATTTCTACTCGTGGAAGCAAGGGTTGAAGACTGGAATTTATTATTTAAGGCGAAAGGCAAAACATCAGGCACAGCAGTTTACATTAGAGCCAGAGAAAATGAATAATCTTGGATCCGGGGAGGAAGAACATGATATATGTGACATGTGTTCTGCGTAAAAAAATATTTACTAATAGTATATGAGTATTTTTGGTAGACATAAATATAAAGATTATACGGTTGTTTCTAATTTACCTGTAGAGGAACTTGTAGATATGGATCCAACACAACCTAAAATAATTAAAATAAAAACAATGCAAGATGCCATAAAGTTATTGAATGCAAAAAGTATAGATGATCCGGAAAGGCGGTTAGAAAGAGATAGAAAAGTGGCAATTTTAAAATCAAAAATATTTGCAAAACAAAATAAAAATCAAGAAACTGCTTCTCCATCACAACCACCGCCAAGTGATAGTAGAACATCTCGCAGGGATGCAGAATGGAATGCAGCAGTCAGAGAACAAATGGAAGCGAAAAGCAAGATTGATTTGGATGAAGAGCTATTTCCTTCAGAAAAGAAAGAAACCACAGCAGCGATGGCACAACCAAAACAAAGAGCTCAACCCAGTAGTTCTTTAGGTGCAAGATCTCTAACAGATGAAGAACAAGTTAATCTGTTGATGCAGCAACTCGCACATGAAACAAGATTGGAACGCATGGAAGAAGCAACGAAAAAAGCAGAAGAAGAGGACTTCGAACGCAGGTTGAAAGCCCTAGGTGTTAGAGATTTAACAAAAAAAGGTGGAAGAGACAAAGACAACGTCAAACGCAAATATTCTTACAAAAAGAGCAAATTAGGCAAAAAAAGAAAAACAAATAGAAGAAACAAAAAGATGAAAACCCAGAGAAAATATTAAAACCCAAACTTATATAAACACAAATCTATATAAGTTTTTATACGATAAAAATGGCACAAACAATCAAAACAACACAAACCTTTCAAACAAATCAAACATTTCAAACAGTTTTAGTAACTGGTGGGTTGGGCTATATTGGTTCGCATATTTGCGTTGATTTATTAAAAAGTAACTACAATATTATCATTATTGATAATCTTTCAAACACCAAAAGTGAGAAGTTGGATTTGATAAAACAGCATAATATCTTCGATAGAAGAATTGATTTTTACAGTATCGATTTAATAAATTATGAAAAATTATCCAAAATAATTTATTTTTTTGTTAAAATATTGGATTGCAAAATAGATGTTATTATTCATCTGGCTGGATTGAAATCTGTTTCCGAGTCTATCGATTTACCAATCAAGTACTACGAAAACAATTTAGTTTCTACATTAAATCTTACCAAAATTATGGAAGAGTATTCTATTACAAATCTGATATTCAGTTCATCTGCTACCGTATACGGAACTGCCCCTGCTCCATACAATGAAGATTCCCCAACCGGGGGTGGAATAACAAATCCTTATGGAAGAAGCAAATATATTCAAGAAGAAATATTGAAAGATATTGGGAATAAAAATAAGCATTGGAATATTGTGATTTTGAGATATTTTAATCCTGTGGGGCATTTGAATCGAGATTTTAAGGAAGACCCTAATGGCATTCCTAACAATTTATTTCCTTATTTATTAAAAGTGCATTCCGGCGAGTTAAAAGAATTAACTATTTTCGGATCAAATTATGAGACAAGAGATGGTACATGCACACGGGATTTTATTCACGTAGTTGATTTGGCAAACGCTCATAAAATTTGTTGTGATGGCGTATTGAGTAGCACTATAACTGGTTTGAAAACGTACAATGTGGGAACAGGAGTAGATACGAGTGTGTTAGAACTCATAAAAGCCTTTGAAAGAGTAAATGGCACCAAATTGAATTATAAATTTGGTGTCGAGAGAGAAGGTGATATAGTGACATCTTATTCGGTTGTAGATGCGATACACAATGATTTAGGGTGGAAATCAAAGCTGGTAATTGAAGATTGCGTCAGACTTGTTTAGTAAAAGAAAAAACCACAAAAATTAAACCACAAACTTCCCGCTTCATCCAATGTAGAAGTGGAAGTGGAGGCAAATTTTTCATCGTCATTTGGATCCGTGTCTGGAAAATTTACATAAACTATCTTATCTACTTCAGTATCATCGTCTTGTCCTGTTAAACGCATAAACCAATAATTTATCCATTCCTCATTCGTCATTTCATCAAGATAATTATCGTTATCATAATAAAACATTTTTTATTAACTTCTATATTACCATATATCGCGTTATCTTTATATTAATTATTAATTATACTAAACAAATTGTTTGCAAATGCCAAAGCTTCGCCTGTGCCAAATTGTAATCCCGTGCTCTTTTATTCCTTCTAGGTGTTTCTTTGCGCCATATCCTTTGTTCGTATTGATTCCGTATTTTTCAATCAATTCGGGATCCGAGTCGCAAAGTGAATCTATGTATTCATCGCGCGCGACTTTAGCCAATATAGACGCGGCAGCAATACAAGAATATTTATTATCGCCCCCTTCAACGCATGTATAAGGAACTGTTTCTACCATTTTTCTTATCTTGTTATATTGTGTATAAGAATTAAAATAATTGCCATCGATGAGCAAGTGTATTTTATGTTCTTCGGGTTTTATTTGCGACAAAACCGCGGATATAGATTTATGCATCGATCTTTGAGTTGCTTGTAAAATATTTATTTCATCAATAACTTTTTCATCTTCGTAAGATATGGCGTACGCGATAGCATTTTGCTTTATATATTCGGCAACTTCCTGAATCTTCTTTTTCGAATGAAAGAGCTTGCTATCCTTCATTCGTAAATGATCAAAAGTGTCATCTTTAGGTAAAATTACTGCTGCGGTATATACGCGACCGAAAAGTGGTCCTCTTCCCACTTCATCAACCCCAATATCAAATATATTCGCCTCTTCAAAATGATATTTTTTAAGAGGGATAGGTATTTTCTTTACTCGTTTTTTAGGAGGAGGAGGAGGCTTGGTAGTTGCCTCATTATCGTGATCATCATCATCATCATCATCATCATCATCATCAATAATCTCAAGAGATTCCCATTCCTTTTGCTTGTTGCTCATTTGTAATTAGAGTGATAAAATAATACAAGGGATAAATTATGAAATCAATTATATTTTTAAACTTTTTTCACTATATAAATTATACAATGACAATGAAAAATCAGGCAATATTTCTTTTTCTAATTTTATTGGTGGGCCTTCTTTTGTCTTCCTTTTTAGGAAGTGCGAGAGAAGGATTTGAAGTTTCTACATATACCGGCGTGAATGGTGGTTCTGGAGCTACCGCTACTGGAAGTCAGGGCAATACAGCAGGAATCTATGTTGGACCTCAAGGTAATGTTTACACTGGCTCTAGCAGTGATGTGCAAAACAAGTATAGCAATAATTCATACGATAATTACAACCATCATACTGGTACTTCTTACCCAACCATGTATTATGGCCCAAATGGCGGCACTGCTAAACTCGTTCACAGTAACGGTATTTATTCTGTAATAGTTACTGACGGTAATGGCAATGTGAATACCTATTCATTAAATACGAACAATGATACGAGAACAAATTCGCATATAAATACGAATACGCATACAGGAAATTCTACCACAACCGGAGCCTATGGTTCTGATACTACATATTATGGCCCTAATGGTGGGCAAGCCTCGATTATCAAGGCTAATAATGGTGACAAAGCTATTAAAATTATTGAACCAAGTGGCAAGGAAATGATATTTTATTCACAAAACCCGCAAACCTATAATCCAAGTTATGATAACGTGAATACAAGCACAACATACAGTTCGGGAACCAATTACGATTCGGCTTATGCAACAGGTCCCAATGGTGGGAGTGCTGGATATGTGCAGGGCCCTAATGGTGGGAGTGCTGGATATGTGCAGGCACCCGCGACAGCTACCAGCAACGCTAATCCATATTATAGTTCTATGCCTCGTGGTATTCCTGCGAGCCAAATTCCACCTGGGCAAGAGGACTTGTATATTTTGAAATCAGAAATTGTCCCTCCTGTGTGTCCTGCTTGTCCGACAGCGGGTTCATGTCCTAGACAAGAACCTTGCCCCGCTTGTCCGCCATGCGGACGCTGCCCCGAGCCACCAATAACATGCAAGGCCGTTCCTAACTATAATGCTATAAGCAGTGAATATTTACCACAACCAATTTTAAATAGCTTCAGTACTTTTGGTATGTAAAGCTAGCTTTATAGAAAGTAGTACAAACCACTACTACTAAGATAACAAAAATTTTCTATAGAATATAACAAATTAATATAAATATAAATATTTTATATTAATTCTTTCATGCCGTTTTCGGAGATATATCTCTATTTATGAATAATGGTTTCCTTACCATAGTTGTATAAAAAATTATAGAAATATTTTATTTTTTATTACTCAGGTATCAATTCATATTTTTGTATTAATTTTTCTGGTATATTATGTATATTTTTTTTCTTTTTTAAAATAACCATTCTATTATCAGAAGTTTTTTTTATTATATCGTAAAAATATAAAACAATATGATATTTGGGTCTATCTAAAAAATCGTCAAAAGCAATTAAACAATCTGCATTTATAACACTGAAACATTTCAAGCAACATGCTACACGAAACCTACCATCTATCAAAATAAAATCAATATTTTTTTGTTCTTCTTTTGTTAGATTCCTAATAAAATTGCTATAATTTATATGCTGTAAACGTGTGCTGTTTGGTCCAGGATTCCCCCAAGTGTTAGGTTGTGTATTCATTTCATTAAAAAAAAATGTTAGTTTATCAGATTTAATTAATTCCTTTAATTTATTTTGCCATATTTTATCACTTTCAATAGAATATATTTTAATAATATTATTTCTGATACTTGCTTGATACGTAGAACCACCTGACCCATATTCAAAATACGTTTTACAATTATTCAAATATTCATAAAACATTTTTTTATCATTTTCTGCTAAATGTGGATCCATTGAATAATGTATATATAATTATGTTATTAATTTTTCATGAATAAAGTTAAATTATATAAGTGTAAATGTTTAGCTTAATACGTAATACGTATGAACTTACCCTTTTGTTTTCACGCATTTTTTATCCATTTGAAATGTTTCACATTTTTCTTCCTGTGGCACGATTTTAAGAATACATTTTGATTTCTTACCATAAATCGGTTCGGTGCATCCCTTTTCTGTCGCTTTTTTCTTCAACGTTTTTGCCCGTTTTTCTACTTTGAACAATGTATGTTTTTCTTCTGTGCATCGCGCTCTAAAATGCTCATAGCGTTCTCTCACGTCATCATACGATAGATTTGATTTCTTTTTAAGCATACGATTGACTAATTCATGCAATTCATAAATATATTTAGAAAAAGTTTCCCGACACTCCATTTCGCGCCCAGTTAAAGGCAGCGATTTGAAATTTGTCTTCAAATTTATCCGACAATATTTGCACGGCAGCACGTGTTGCAAACTCAGCACGAAGTCCATGTAATGCTTTTTATCTTCTGGAGTGGGTTTAACAGGGTAATTAAAACTCATCGTGTGCAAATAGTGCCACATACCTGGCCCCCATACAGTTGTTAACATCCCATCGCCCGCATTGTAATCTTCTTTTGAAAAAACGCGATGTTTTTGAGTTTTATTTTTATTATTAGGCTTTTTTTGATTTTTATGCTTTTTTAAACTTTTTTCTTTTTTTTTGATTGGCATTTTCCTATATTATGCTTGTAAAAAAGTATTTAGAAAAATTTATATTTATATTTATATTTATATTTATATTTTTATATTTATATTTATATTTATATTTCAAACAGAAATTTTCTATGTACTGCGTTATACAACGCACATAAAAGATAATAGAAAATAGAAAACAGAAAATAGAAAATAGAAAATAGAAAACAGAAATATTATTTTATAAATATATTATAAATGGTTAAAACGAGAAGGCACGCGGTAAGAAAACACCCTAAACGAAAGTTTTCATCTAAAAGAAAGTCTTCGCATAAAAGAAGAACTAGAAGGCACAGAAAATATGCATTATTTGGTGGAATCCCACAAGCATCGGAACTTGTACCTGGAACAAAAATATTATACAACATGTCATTAAGTGGAAGTAATTTTGTACCTGGAGAAATCACACAAGTAAATGGTGACGGTACCTTCAATATAAAGGTATCGCCACCTGGTCGATCACCTTTTGATGAACCTAATATTGCAAATGATGGTCATATACGATTAGTCAAAAGCGGTTTTGATTTTAAAGGTGCAATGAATAGTATGGGATTAGTTGGATCTACAGGTGATGTTAAACGATGGATAAATAAAGGAACCCCTACATACAAGAGCGCATCGGATTTATTTGAAGAACAAGATGAGGAAGATGCTGGGCAGAGAGGATATAGATAAATTTGCATAAAAGACTTGGTTTACCGCAGGAAAAGAAAATGAAAATGAAAATAAAATGTATAATATATATTATAGTATATATATAATACGATGAGTTCTCAAGACAAAGATGTATTGTTATTTCATTATTCTAATGGGACAAAAAATGTTTCATTATGTACGATAGTGTCTATTTTCTTAATTTTAGTATTTATTATTAGCCCATTGAATCAATTTATCATAGCATCTATGTTTGGCAAAATTATTATATTAACTCTTTTAGGATTTGCACTTTATAAAAATACTTCGATTACTTATGAATTTTCCAAAAACAATCACTTATTTTCTGGCGCATGGAATAGCAAAAAGACAAATATATTATTTAGTTATGTATTTTCTCTCTTTATCTTTATTCTCATACTATCTGTTTTGAATAGGTTGTTCCGTTGATTTTATGTATCCGTTGCATCACTATTCGCAATCGCATTTTCAATCAACATTTTCGAATAACTCAAAGGCGAATCTAAAGCAAAATCTAAATCTTTAGGAGATGTGTTTTTGGCAATATCTTTTAATTGCATAATTTTTTTGTAATATATATGGTCATTCTTATAATCATATTTATTTAACTCTATTAGTTTCCCTTGAGCATTTCTAAATAGCATAACTTCGACCTGTTAATACATATATTTAAAAAATCTTTATATTATATTCGTTTAGTATGTCTTCTTAAATTATTCTTGTTAAATATATATATACAAATGACAAGGTCAATGTTTGGTGGAATGGCAAATGCTTTACATATGAATATGAAAACTGGTGGCGATAGTTTTTTTTCTAAAATTAAAAATAATATGTCATGGGGAACAGCAGGAATTATTTTGGTGGCTCTTATTTTCATCATTGTCTCCATTTATTATTATTATAAAGTAGTTGTCCCTAAGATGCAGCCAACATATATGGCAAATAGAGAGAACATTCCCTTGGGACAGCAGGGTGGGGCAAAACAAGCGGAATTGTTATTATTTTCTGTGGACTGGTGCCCTCATTGCAAAACAGCCAAACCAGAATGGGAAAGTTTGAAGCAAGAATATCAAGGAAAGACGATTAATGGTTATGTTGTTATTTTTACTGATGTGAATTGCACAAACGAAACGCCCGAAGTTGAAAAACTTATGAATACTTATAAAGTGGAAGGTTATCCCACTATTAAATTATTAAAGGATGGCCAAGTTATCGAATATGATGCCAAACCTACAAAGGCCACATTAAGCCAATTTTTGAATACCGTTTTGTAAATGTAAATCGGTTATGGTTTCATTTTTTTTATTAAGAAAATCCCTCGCTGCATGAATTCCATTTTCCAAAAATTCTTTTCTTATTGTGGCAGAGGATAACGCCGATTTTATATATTCAAAAGAGAGATATTGCGCGCTATATGTAACTTCATGAGGAATTGGTAGGTTTTTATGTTTGTCGTCTTCGCTCAATTGAAAAATTAGTTTATATAAGAAAACCATTATATAATCTAATAACGTGGAGTCTTCGTTTATAATGTTGCACTTCTTTCTCTCTTCATAGTCATTTCGAAAACCCAGAATTTCGTTCGTATCCTCAACCATGTCTAAACAATAGTTGATTGGATAATTAGAAACAACACCGCCGTCAACATAACATTTGCCATCCAGGCAAACGGGCGAGATAAGTATAGGAATCGCGCATGTCATTTGAAGCGCTGTCACTAATGATAAATCCGGGTATGTTTTATATGAAATGGTTTCCATTTGAAAATGATTCATTTCAAAAGAATACATGTATAGTTCAATTTTGGAATACTCGTAAAACTCTTTCAATGTGATTTCGAGCGACAAGTCTTTGCCAAGTAAGAGAGACTTGAATGCGATCTCTACAAATTTTTTTCCGAAAATGCCGCGGTTTGTGTAGGCGTCTAAAATAGATTTAATATTAAATGAATATGCTTCGTGCCATGGTCTGTCTATGATATAAGTATTCAACGTTTCCCAATCATAACGCATGCACAGGATGCCCCCTATAACCGCCCCAGCTGACGTTCCATGTATGCTTTGAATGTCGTCAATTTTCCAGAAATTGTTTTTTTCCAAGTATTGACACGCACCGAGGGATTTTATCAGTGTTGGACCACCGCCGGATATAACCAAGTGTTTTATTGTCATGTCGTGTTATTAAAGAAATACTATAATTTTGTGAGAATATCTAAAATCCTTGGATTTTTTCTGATTATGCGGCTTTAAGCCGAATTTAAAATATATTTATTGAAACAATATAAAGCCGGGCGTTGGGTAGGAAAAAAAGGCGCCAAAAAAAACCAGAGGCGTTCCCAAATTTGGACATTTTAAAATGTCTATTTTTTACTTTCCAAATACTTTCCGACTTTAAAAAAAAGAGAATCCCACCTGGATTTTTAGATTGTAAGCATAATGCTAAAAATGTGATTTTTTATTAAAATAATTTGTTATTGTAGATTTTTCGAAAGAAAGATTTTTTCAAAGAAAAGGATTGACGGCAATGACAGAAAAAATGCTAGAAAAAAATAAAAAATATTCCTGCGATATTTGTCATTTCAGTACTAGTAATAAATATAATTATGAAAAACATTTAGGCACACCAAAACACAAAAAAATGCAAGAAATCCAACAAAAATGCGGGGCTAGTGACGAAAAAATGCTTAAAAATGCATCTACGTATTGCAGTAAAATATATAAGTCACGCAATGGCTTATGGCTACATAGAAAGAAATGCACCTTTTATAAAGACAGCACTAATACTTTTGTAAATTCAGAGAAAGAAGATAAAATAGATAATAATATTATTCTGAAACTCATACAACAGAATCAAGAATTGCAAAATACAATCATCGAACAAAACGCGTTAGTTATGGAACAGAACAAAAAACTGCTAGAGTTTGCAAGCAAATCGTCAACGACAATAAATGGAAATAATAACTGCAATAATCGTTTCAATTTGAATGTATTTTTGAATGAAATATCTAATTAAGACCGCCCCTAAACAAAATATGTCAGTATAAGAAAAACTTTTTTCTCTCTTTTCTTATATTCACAGATGGCAAATATATTCACACTTGAAAATGTTTCTGATTTTTCAGAAAAGATTAACATTGACGAACTTTACGAAAAAAAACATCAATATGATTTGCAAAAATTAGAATTATTCAACAAAATCTTGAATAGAATTCATGTTCGAATCAAAACCACGTCCAGGCAAAAAATAGATGAGCAATTTTGCTGGTTTGTCGTACCCGAAACTATAATTGGTGTTCCAAAATATGATCAAGGTGCTTGCATAGCTTATTTAATGGATAAACTCACGGACAACGGATTCATAGTAAGATACATTCACCCAAATACACTTTTTATAGGTTGGAAGCATTGGGTTCCCTCGTATGTTCGGAGCGAACTTAAGAAGAAAACGGGGATTATTGTGGATGAATACGGGAAAAAAGTAGATCAAAATGATGATTCGCAAAGTCAAAGCGAATCGCAAAATGTGAATGAGATCATGTTCAAAACCAAAGATTCAAACGCGAATACATTAGTAAAACAAAAGAAAACTGATAATACGCAGTACAAACCGGTGAATTCATACAAACCTTCTGGTAATTTCATTTATAATGATGAATTAATTACCAAATTAGAGGATAAATTCAGCCTTTAAAACAAAACAAAACAAAACAAAACAAAACAAAACAAAACAAAACAAAACAAAAACGTAAAAAAAGTATTAGTATAATATAGGATGAAAAGTTATACTTTAAAAAAAAATCGAATAAATCAAGGAAATAAAACCAAAAAGAACCATAGGGAATTGAAAGCGCTGGATAAGGAAAAACTAGAGAAATTATGTAAAAAGACAACCAATACATTCGGTCAATTTGAAGATGAATATGAAAAATCCAAGGGATTTGCAAAAAAAAGTATGATGATCACCAAAAGCCAACTTGAACAAAACATTATAAATCAGATAGAATTAGGGGCTAAATCACCTTTACGACCACAAGATGATTTCTACAGTTTGGTCAATAAAGTTTGGGTAGAAGATGTAAAACTAACGAAAGAACAAAAATACATAATTCAAGTAGATAACTTCCGTTTAGTTCAATACAAAGTCTATAAAGAGTTGATTGAAATTATCGAAGATTATATCAAAAATGAAAAGAATGAATTATCGCGCGAATTAAATAATTTGTATACATCGTTTAACAAAAGTTTTAGCAAAGAAGCATTCACTCATTATTGCAAAAAATACATTACAGAGTTGGACGAATTAAGAAAGGATAAAAATAATTTATGGAAATTAATGGCGTTTATAAACAAAAACGAGATAACCAGAATAGGAGCGCCATTTGTTTGCGTTAACCAACCTGATGAAAAAAACTCAAAATTTTTTTCCCCTTATATAAGCATACCAGAACTGTCTTTAATAGATCCGATTGTTTACATTAATGATGGTAAGAATGTTAAATATAAGAATAAAGTTAAATCCAAATATTTCAATTATATTAGGAAGCTTTCTAATGTTGAACTAGAAGATAAAACCATCAATAACAAAATTGTGCCAAATGATGTCTTTGATATTGAATTCAATTTATTAGTGAGCATGGGTTGCGAATCAATAAAAAAAGAGGCACCAGATCATTATAATAAGATTACTGGCGATGAAGCCAAAAAGAAATACAATTTTGATTGGAATACTTATGCGAGAGAATTGGGATATAAGACGCCGACCCATTTTTTCGTAACAAGCAATCTTAATTATTTGAAATGTGCAAGTGATTTATTATTGAGTGAATGGAATACAGAAAAATGGCGAAGTTATTGGATATATTTATTTATGAAACAGATAACGAGATCTTATGAGCCGACAAATTTTTTGTATTTTGATTTCTTTAGCAAATTTTTGCGTGGGCAACAAGAATTGCCTAATTTATCTATAGCCGGCATACCATATGTGAGTTTAGCATTTAATACTTTTTTGACAAATAAATACATTGAGAAATATCAGGATGAAGAAAAATTGAATTATCTTTCAAACATGGCGCATGATTTGTTGGTTGTATTCAAAAGAACATTAAGGAATAATACATGGCTTTCGCCAAAAACAAAAAAGAAGGCATTGCTCAAATTGGAAAATTTAAAATTCATTATTGGCTCTTCAAAGATAATGTCAAAAGATCCGGTTTTGCAATTTGACAGCAACGACTTTTGGGGAAATTTGACAAAGATATTTCACTGGCGCGCGCAAAAATTAGTAGAGTTGACAGGAAAACCAGTAATAGATTTTCCGGAATTAGATATGTCACAGTCGCCTGCTAAATTCATTGGTAAGCAAGCATATGTCGTGAATGCATTTTACATTCCTCATGAAAACTCAATCTATATTCCTTTAGCATACATAGAAAAACCATTTATTGATTTAAGCGAGCGAGGTATAGAATATAATTTAGCGCATTTAGGATTTACTTTGGGGCACGAAATGTCACATGCATTAGATGACGTGGGAAGTCAATATGATGAAAATGGCAATTTGAATAATTGGTGGACGCCGCATGATAGAAAAATATTTCAAAAGAAACAAGCTAATGTTATAGCGCAATATGAGGCCTTTGCGTTACAAGATGGTATTAAATTTGATGCGAAGCCAAGTATAGGCGAAGATTTGGCGGACATATCTGGTTTAGCGATATGCGAGGAATATTTAAGAGATTTCCAGGATAAAAATCAAGATATCGTATTGATTAGGACTCTGTCGTTTAGAGCATTTTTCGTATATTATGCTTTTCAAATGCGGCAAAAAATAGACAAAAAAGCTATTTCATCGCAATTACATACGAACCCGCATCCATTAGATAAGTATAGGACAAATATTCCATTGTCGCGTTTAGAATTATTTAGGGCACTTTATAATATTAAAAAGGGGGATAAAATGTATTGGCCATCTACAGATAAAATTTGGTAGGCAGCCATGGATTTATTTATCCAAAACTTTAGCAAAATAATTTCCAAATTTCCAAAGTTTATAAAAATTACAAAAAATTTTTTTATAAACTATATATATAAAATGGCTACAAAACGTCGTCATCACCGCCGTGGACACAAAACTGCTGCTAAACGCTCTGCTGCTCGTTCTGCTTCTGCTGCTGCTAGCCGTGCCCGCTCAGCTTCTGCTGCTGCCTCTGCTGCCGCCGGACGCGCTGCTTCGGCTGCTCGCTCTGCCTCTGCTGGCCGTGCTGCTGCCGCTGCTCGCTCTGCTGCCGCTGCTGCTTCCCGTGCTGCCGCCGCTGGACGCGCTGCCGCCGCCGCCGCTTCCCGCTCTGCCGCTGCCAGCCGCTCTTAAGCAACTAGAATCATTAGGAATATACGTTCATTAGGAATAAAGTATTAGGAATAATGTATTAGGACTACTGATTTAGCATATTACAATATAATACAATTAATTTATTAAAAAAAATAAATTAATTTTCACTTTGATTTTGATCACGTATCGTTACTGCGCGTTCTAAATTATTTACTAATAGTTTTATTAATGACTTCTACTTCGCTTTCAGATAAATCATACAGTTTATATATGTCCGCATCATTTGTAATCTGCTCCAAGTCCAAAGCTTTCATATTTTGAATTACAACATCCCTTCCATGAATGTTATCCGTCATTGTGATTAAATTTATATACTTTATCAATTTAGAGTTTACTAGCACAACAAACCCATCATATTTTTCTTTTGTATCACACAGCATATATATCATATTATCGGATAAGTTGTAAACACCTCCGGCATCATAAGAAGGCATCAGATATCCACCTGTGCACATTATAATTTTACATTGCCCGTGATCATTCATTAAATGTTTGTTGTAATAAACATCGCCCGGGAATGGTTTCGATTTATTAATTTTATCAATGATGGGATATTTATAACAATCTACCATATTGCGTGATATGTCGCCATTAGATAAATGGCTTAATCGAATCCTTTGCAAAGTTGGTTTGCTATTTACATTATAAGTCGCCTTTTTGATATCAAACGTGTCGTGCACTTTGGATAAAATATTCGAACATTTGTTCAATATAGTAAAGTCCATGTTCGACAAACATAGCGGTAGTTCCTGCTTTTCATAAATAGTTATCTCATCCGTTTCAACGTTCTTGTTTCGTAAAAATTCAACTCTAGTTGTGCACGAACTAACCACGTTATTTTTTAGCAAGAAATAAGCAAAATACGTGCTAATTCCTTTGAAGTGTCTATTTGCTGTGTTCAATGACAAATATAATATCTCATAAAAGTTATCAATGTATTTTCTATTCTTATCTTTATTAGTGATATAATTTTTAATGTTAGTTGGTGTAACAAACAATAAATATTTATTCGGATTTAAAACGCCTAACGAATATTTGATAAATTCCAAATACAATTTATTATCTCCGGTAGCATTTGCGTCTTGATATGGTGGGTTTCCGATAACAGCATCAAACCCATCAATGTGCCATGTTGTTTTGCTATCGAATTCAAGAGTATCGCCGGTATGGTTATTAAATTCAAAATCCAACTCTTCTAAACCACAATAGCTTTGAACATGGCATTTGAGGAGTTCTGTAGTAATGAAAACATTCAATGTGGATAGATCCGAATAGTATATGCACTCGGTCATAATAACACGACATCTGTCAATTTCATCAGGATATATTTCTTCAAGACCTTTGTAAAAGTTGTCAAATATACCTAATACAAAATTGCCTTTACCACAACAAGGTTCGAATACTTTTTGAGGCGTTTTCCAAAACTCTTCGGGTAGCGTGTTTAGCATCTCATCGACCAAAACAGCGGGTGTTGGAACCTCTGCATTTTGTTTTTTTTCATCAATTGTAGGTATAAAATGCTTCTCAATCAACTGGCGCAGCTTATTAGCAGGCGCTATGCTATAAATCTCGCGAATGTTGTTCACGATTTCAGAATTTGAATCGATAATTTTGCTCATTATTTTTACTATAGTACTATAGTTTTTATTATTTAATTCAATTTTTTTGTCCTTTAATAATGAAATAATCAATTTTCCCGTTTTTTCGTTAGTAAATATCTCCTTGAAATCGAAGATCTTGCATGACTTTGAAATCAAAGCTAATAGTGGAAACAAGAAGCTTTTGCACATTTCGTATGTTTGGTTAATTAAAACTTCGACCTCTGCACTCATCTCTTCAAGTGCCTCATTTTTGTCTTCTTTTCCAGTATCACTATCACTATCACTATCACTACTAGAAGCTGGAGCATCAATTTGCACTTTTGTTTTATCGCCTTTAGGGCAATCTTGTTGTTCTCCCTCCAAATCTTTGTTAATTTTTTTTGCCAACATTGTTTTTTGAAAATCTGTTTTAATAATATCGCGAAGTTCATCATCGCAAACAATATCTTCTAACAAAAGCGTATCATCAATTTCCCGCATAATGTTTTCTGCCTCTTTTTGATAGTAAGACATTATTTCAATTGTCGTCATTTTCCCATTATTGATATGTTGTGGGTCAAACAAGAATATATTGTGTTCAAACAAATAATATAAGATTTCCGCATTTGTTTTGGTGGTTTTTGTACTTTTCCTGTGTTTCTGAATCATGTCAATCAAAGACAAATAAGTTCTTTGAATATTCATATCGACGTTTATTCCTATCGTTTTACCAGGTGCTTCTGTTAGCCCTCTTGCAACTCTTTGTTTTTGCTTTGATATGTTATGACCATCATCCAATGATATGGTTACATCGCAATCGTGATATGTAATACCCACACTACCTTTGTCGCCCAATAATAAAATGCAACCTTTTTTCAATTTCGTTTTTGTATTGTTCATTATTGTTTGTATGTATTCATTGTATTCTTCTTTGATGTTTCCAGAATCTTCAATAGAATTAGAATATTCTATATTATAATCACTCCACAAGTTGTGTGCTTCTAGAAACTGTTTGAAAGTTTTTTGCAACCTATCAATTGTGTTGTTTCGTGTGTGTGTAGGAAGATACATGATAAACAAAAGGGGATTTTCAATGGTTGATTTTCTTGAACCACGACTGGTTTGAGTATTTTCAATTTCTTTCATAATTGATTTTCTCATTCGGTTTGTTGAAATGAAACTATCAAAGAATCCTTTTAGTATGTCTATGCCATCAGTGGTTTTACACAATTCAAATTCCTCAGCATATTCTAGTTCACCTTTTTCATTGATAATTTGTTTCAACGCAAACAAGGAACCGCAATTGTAACCAAAGCTAGTTCCGTATTTAGCATTGTAAGCATTTATTTCTTCGATTAACAATTGAGGAATGGAATGTTTCATCAATACCTGAGTAGGATGTTTAGAGTAATCTTTGTTTAGGGTTTCATCTTCTAAACAGTCTAGAAATGTGGGCCCATGTCGATTCACCATGTAGTCGATGATTTTTTCTCTATTCTCTCTATTCTCTCTATTCGCACCCAACTTTATCAATTCCTTCATAAATCCTTCGTCTTCAATCTCCCATTCATAAATGCAAGAGGTATGAATTCCGTAATATTTTTTTGTTTTGTCTGCTGTTCCGGATGCAAATATGTTTAGTTTTATAGTTTGGCGAATTTCTTCTACATCGCTATCCACATCTAAAATCTCCGTTTTGGTTTTATCCGTTGATGATCCTAGATGTGCTTCGTCGGTAATAATCGCGTCAAATCCCATTTTTTTTAAGAATTCTTTTTTCTTGCTTTTTCCGTCAACTTTAAGGTATTGAACGCTACAAAAGACGATTCCATTGAAGGTTTCATCAATTGTATCAAATTCTTCTTGCAATTTATAATCTATACCTTTGAAATCGATATACTTTTCCAAGTCGTTCATAAAACTATTTATAGTTGCAGGAACAGAAGTCATTATCAATATTTTTTTATAACCGTGTTCCAGTAGATATTTGCATATTAATAGCATTGTAATGCTTTTTCCACTTCTTGGTTTGTGCCCAATGCACCACATTTTGTGCTTGTTTGCTAAAAATGATTTTATAAATTTCAATTCCGTCATTTTTTGATGAAGTTTTTTTGTCAATTGTTGCCTTGGCGATAGCAAATATTCAGCATTGATGAACTCAATAAAATCATCAACGCTTGATACATGATACCCACCGCCTGAAAATCTTTGACAAAACACATCCAACGCTTTAATAATGTCTTTCTCATCAAATAGCAAACAGTTCTCAATAATTTTATCATGCAATTGCTTGTCAATGTTCATTTTATTTTTGTACTTGTGTTTTATAACGAGTTCTTTATCCTTAACGAACAAACCAATTTTATAATCTTCTGTTATGTTTTGCTTCGTAATCGTATTGTCTATTTTCGATACATCGGTTTCACTATACTTATTTTTATATTTGATTGAAAATGATACCAGTGTTGCTGTTTGTTTTATAGACAAATCAACAATATTATTTCCACCGCCGTCAACTTTTATTTTTAACAAAGAATTTATATTTTTCATTTGTTTCAAGCTTTGCAATTGTCCATCCAAAATTTCGGTATAATGTAAATTTTCTACACATTTTAGAATAACAAGAATTAGGCATAGAGTCTCAAAAATCCATCCTTGCCTTCTTTCATCACAAAGTTCTTTTTTTTCTTTGATAATGAGATGAAATAGTTGTTTGCCTGTTAAATTTTTATTTGCCAACATGTTCGCCAAAATGTCCTTGCGATAAACTTGTTCAATAAAGACGTCGTTTCCTTCACCGGCTTCATCCTTATCCTCATCCTCATCCTCAATTACCAAGTCAAACTTTTTTGTCGATAATTTAGATTTAGATGATACACGTTTTTGTTTTTTAGAAGCAACATCCCGAAAACTTGCAGTTGCAGTTGCAGTTGCAGTTTCGTTAATCTGTTGAAATTCGCTCATCATTGTATCTAGAGCGCGTAAGTAGTGTTAACTTATTATTTATAATAAAAAGGAAATCAATTTTTTATTATATTCGATGGCACGGATTAGGGCACGGATTAGGGTACGGATTAGGGTACGGATTAGGGTACGGATTAGGGCACGGATTAGGGTACGGATTAGGGTACGGATTAGGGTACGGATTAGGGTACGGATTAGGGTACGGATTAGGGTACGGATTAGGGTACGGATTAGGGTACGGATTAGGGTACGGATTAGGGCACCGTCAGCTACTGTAATTTTTCAAAATGTAAAATGTTGTATTGTACGTAATTGGGAAAATAATTCTGGAGCCAGAATTTCTGATTATTCTTGCGTTCACGGTTGCTTCATGATTCAATGAATGTAGCAATTCTTCGCCGTGCTTTTTTATGAAACCAAAAATAACTGGCCCGGTTACTTGTTGCCAAAAATATTCGCCCTTATTTTGAAATAATCGAAAATGTATTGAAATAAGAGTTTTATTGAGAGTTTTTTCCAACGAATCTACTAATGTTGGATAAAACCCTAGGGTTTCACGTTCATGGGAATTATAAGACATGATTCTCTCCAACTCGTGCATGTGTATATATGCTTTGTTTATACATATGTTTTATTTAACGTATTTTTTTATCTTTATATTTTTTACTATATTTTCCTCTATTTTTCTTGTAGTATTTTGATTTTATTTTACGTCTTACTGTTTTTTTTCTTCCTCCATTTGTTGGTACAGCAACAGCATCATCGAAAGCAGGAGTGGCTCTCCAGTTAAGTTCTTTATTTATTAATTTTTGTATAGCAAGAAGATTTATTGCCATTCTTTGGACTTTCTCTGTAGTTAAATCATTTGTTGCATCTTCTATAGTTGTTTTTAATGACGTTAAAGCCTGCATAATCTTTGTTTTGTCTGAAGGAATATGCCAATCACCATTTGATAATTCTCTATTTTCAATATCTTGCACAATTCTATATAATAAAAGTCTTATACCCCTGATATTTGTAAGACCATATGATGGATGACCGGAATGATATTTTGCATTAAAAGCATTTTCTGTAGATCTTGCTAATGTTACAAGATCATCAACATTTGACATTATATATAGATTTCAGAAAATATTTGTATTTACACTGGAAAATGTATAAAAAATGAAATATTACTATTTACTAAACAAAAACAACCAAGACAAGAAATACAGAAACAAATAAACCATCAAAACATAAATTGGGCGTTACGATAAATTGATATACATAACTAACGATGTGTTTCAACTTTCTATGGGTTCAGGAATAATATCTTCTATATTGCTTTCAGCTTCGGGTATTAGCGCACTGTCTTTGCCCTTGATTTGTTCAAAATTTGGTAACCCTTTATTTTCTAGCAAAGGTTGGGTCTCGGGTACGGGTTGGGCCACAGGTTGGGCCACGGGTTGGGCCACAGGTTGGGCCACGGGTTGGGCCACAGGTTGGGCCACGGGTTGGGCCACGGATTGGGTTTCAGGAATGGCGTTGGGTTGAGGTAGAGGTTGGGGCACCGGTTTGGGTACAGGTTGGGGCGCGGGAACAGATTTGGGTGCTTGCACCAATTGTTCCGTCGCCTTTTCCAGCGTATTTATTTGTTTTATTGTAGTGTCTTTTATTTGCAATTCAACGATTGCTTGATATAATTTGACACCCACTGCGTAATCATTCTCGCATTTTAAATAAAGGTTGATAATGATTTTTCTTGTTAGCACAACAATTTCCTGTAAAAGAGCTTCAGTCAATTTTGGATTTACAATAATGCGCTTTTTTTGCGTCTGAGGATCGATAACATATGTAAAAAGTTGGTTTATAACTGCTAACAACTCTTCTTGATTTTTATTTGTAGTTCGAATCATTTCCTTCAAATTTTCAGCATAATCATCAAACAGTTTTTGTTTTAGTTTGTTAGTATTTGTCTTCTTATTCAATTGCACGTTTTTTCTTAAAACAGCATCTTTACCAGTGCAAACATCCAATTTGTGGTAATCTTTCAATTTAATATCACTAAATTTTTTTATTGTATCGGGGACAGTATCATTTCCTGTAAACACACGGTAAAATCGCTGCAAATCTTTTTGGAAATCTTGCTGTGTTTGGTCGGTCATTCCGACAAATTTACCTGTAGTATAATCATATTTATCTAAATATAACTCCATTAATTCCGGTATTCCGGGTTCATCGTTCAAGGTTTTGGTATTTCCCGCGTGATCTATATTCATATCGCAAACTTTAGGATGTATATTTTTTACTTCATATGTATCCAAATCTTTCCCTTTTTTTAATGAATTTATTCTATTCTCACATATTCCTAGCTTATAAAGCTTTCTTTGAACATTAGGCGGTATATCTCCTTTTTCAAATAATTTTTTTTTGATGGTATTTCCGTCAGAATCTTTATAAATGTATACGGGGTTAATTGTCATAACAATTGATGCAAACACGTGCGCAATTTTAATGTAAAATTTCGCTATTCCGATACAGACACGCTTTTTTTTTATCGAGTTTGACACGTTGAATTTATCAAGATCAGATTTATTGAAAAAAATAATCTTGTCTTTTGTCATTTCATTCACTTCGACGCCATTTTTTATCCTCTGTGCTAAATATGTAATTTCAATATCCGTAAAATATCGTTGCAATATATCAGATGTTAAAACAATTAAGTTATCGCAATATTCCTTGTCGTATAATTTTTGCAGGCTTTTAAAATCCATTGTCAAAATGTAATATGTTGCTATGTAATCTATTACTTGACCGAATGTTGTTTTTGGTTCTTTTTTTTCGCTAGGTTGGAATGTTGATGTAATATTTCCCATATAATGATTATTGTATTATATTATATAAAGTTGTTATTATATATTTCGGAAAATAAAAGAATAAAAGGCAAAAAGAATAAAAAAGCAAAAAGAATAAAAAAGCAAAAAGAATAAAAAGTAAAAAGCAAAAAGAATAAAATTGAATTCAAAATATTTTTTCTAATAAAAGGAATAAAGACTCATGACTCATGAAAAAAGCAAAAAGAAAAAGTCAAATACTATTAATACTTCAAAATTATGGAATATTTTCAATGAAGAAATTACAAATCCTGAAAAAACCACCCCGCCGCTAGAATGTATGTATAGGTCATGCGGCGACAGAGAAAAATGCGAAAGATGTGATTCTAATTTAGCATTTTCCGATGAAGGATTCTTAACATGCACAAATCGCGGTTGCGGCATCATATATAAAGATATAGTTGACCATTCAGCGGAATGGCGATATTATGGCGCAGATGATAATCAAAGCAGCGATCCAACACGCTGCGGCATGCCAATCAATCCTCTTTTACAAGAATCTTCTTATGGATGCAAAGTTCTTTGTTATGGTTCCACTACTTATGAAATGCGCAAAATAAGACGATACACAGAGTGGCAATCTATGCCTTATAAAGAGAAATCGCAATATGATGAATTTCAAATCATCACAACAATGGCGCATAATGCGGGAATACCCAAATTAATTATAGATGATGCTATTCGGTATCACAAAAAGATATCTGAGTATGAACTAACGTTTCGTGGTGATAATCGTGATGGTATTTTAGCGGCTTCTATTTACATTGCCTGCAGGATTAATAACTACCCGCGCACTGCAAAAGAAATTGCAAGTATATTTCATTTAGATGTAACAAGTGCAACAAAAGGATGTAAAAATGCGATTTCTATTATTAATAATTTAGAAAGGGATATGGATAATAAAGAAAAAACAAATTTCTGTAAAACAAAACCAGAGGCATTTATCGAAAGGTATTGTAGTAAATTAAATATCAACAACGAATTGACCAAGGTGTGTCAATTTATTTCAATGAAGATTGAAAAACAGAACATTATGCCCGAAAATACGCCGCATTCCATTGCTGCTGGTGTGGTGTATTTCATATCGCAAATTTGCAAATTGAATGTTAGCAAACGGGATGTCAAAAATGTTAGTGAAATTAGCGAAGTAACGATTAATAAATGTTTCAAAAAATTGGAAAAGATTAAAGACGACCTGGTTCCAGCAGTGATTTTTAATAAATATAAATAAATATAAATATTTCGATATCTTATCTTGTTGGAGGGTGGTGGTAGGGGAGGTGGTGAATTTTTGAAAATGTAAATAAAATAATAAGTATAATATTCAAAAATTAAAAATGTATTTTGAATATAATGACAGAAAAAGAAACCAGAATACCCAAACGCATATTTATTGTTCCTTATAGAAATCGCATCCAACACAAATTTTTTTTTTGTAAATACATGGAGTTTATTCTAGAAAATGAGGATGATTATGAGATTTATTTCTCTCACCAATGCGACGCTAGAAACTTCAATCGCGGCGCAACAAAGAATATTGGATTTCTAGCAATGAAGAAAAAATACCCGAATGATTACAAAAACATGACTTTTATTTTCAACGATGTTGACACTATTCCATTTAATAAAATTTTTGATTATCAAACAAGTTTTGGCGTTGTAAAACATTATTATGGGTTTACTTATACTTTAGGAGGAATTGTTGTAATGAAGGGTGCTGATTTTGAAAAGACAAATGGTTATCCTAATTTCTGGGGTTGGGGTAATGAAGACAATTGTTTGCAAAAACGATGCGAGAGGTTTGGAATCCAAATAGACAGAAGTGTATTCTATCCTATTGGAAGTCCTGAAATATTGCAATTATTTGATGGCATCTCAAGGATCATTAGCAAAAAAGATCCATGGAGGATGAAATATGATGATGGAACCGATGGTCTCTCTTCTATTCATAAATTGTACTACACTATTGATACCGAATCGAAAAATCCAAAGGATAATATTTTTTCAGTGCAAAATGACAAGGTGTTTTTTGTCAATATTATGACATTTTTGTCAAACCTGAGACATGAAGAAGATGACTATTACAGTTACGATTTGAGAGAACCGGCTCGCAAAATTATTCATCCGAATAAATTGAAAAAAACAACCAAAACAATTGTTTCTACGGATGATTGGAGAAATATACCATATTATTCAAAACAAGAAGACTCGCAAAGTTCTATAGCAAAAGATAACAAGGAAATGGCAGAATATATTTCTACTATTGAGAGAGAAATGGGAGCCAGACCACCACAACAACAACAAACACATCATATCTACCCCACCCAACAACAACAAATGCAACCTTATTCGCAAACTCAACCTGTGCCCCACTATCACCCTCACCCTCAAGCGCGACCACAATCTGTACCCTATTCGCAACCCCAAACTGCGTCGCACCATCACTATCATCCTCATCCTCAAGTGCGACCGCAAACGCATATATTCTCTCCCGAGTATGCTAGACAAATAGGTGCAAGACCACCGGCCGTTCCCACGGCAAATATACGATTAGGCGGTGTCATTCGCTAAAGTTGTATTTTCGCTCTTCTTTCTCTTCTCTCTTTATTCTTTATTCTTTACTCTTATCTCTTTTCTCTCTATCCATCTTTTCGCCAAACATAAACATATTCCGTATAATCATTTTGCCTTTTACTTTTCTTCAATGAAAAGGCGTCATGCGCCTCACCAAATAATTCGATGCAAACAGATTCATATATTTCCTTGTTAATATTTAATATATAATGCCCACCCATTTTCAAATACTTATATGTTGCAGCGAATAATGGTTTGTAAAACGTTTCATTCATTTCTTTTTTCGAAGCATATTCTATGTTATTTTCGTATTTCTCTAAAAAATAATATGGCGGGGAAGTAAATGCGGTATCATAGTCGAGAGAAGAGTAGTCTATACTCAAAGCATTATTGAATATCATTTCTATTTCGGTAGTGGATGTATCTTTTACAAATTTTATCATATCCTCGTAAGGTTTTTCGAGTGAACTATTGATTTCTACACCAATGTATTTTTCAATATTTAGCGCACACGCACCAATCGCGCGTCCACCCCACCCAGCACAAAAATCCAATACACGTTTTGAATTATATTTTTCATATATTTCCATAGCTAATATGGGTCTAAATATGTTAATCGCACTTATGCATATATTGTAGGTTTCTTTCCATACAATATATTTGTTTTTTGTGTTATTTTTATTTTTAACTTCATCATAATATTCCAGCATATTTCGAATAAATTTCTTCTTTTTAAACTCTTCTATATTGGCAATAAATTCGAAAAATGTGATATTGTATTTACCTCGTGTTTCCAATCTCTCTTTAAAAGTAAAGTAATCCACGACATTATTTCCGATTCTGGACCTACTAGAAATATCTTGTATGTTTTTGCTTATGCCAATATTCTTAAGAGCAGTAAAATCTTTCTTTACGTCGTCTAAGTTTATATTTTTTATCATTTTTGCAATCATGGTTTTATCTTCGGGAGAGAAATTCTCTTTGTACATGTAAAAGATTGAGAGAAATAATATTTCGGATTTTAACAATTTTCTTTAGTTATTAGTTAGTTATTAGTTATTAGTTATTAGTTATTAGTTAAATTGTATAAAAATATAAACATAAATATTTATACAAGTAAAGATAATATTACAGAATGTTGAACAACATAAGCGATATTAAGCATGCCTTTTATATAAATTTGGAACACAGAAAGGATAGAAAACAGCACGTAGAGAATCAACTCAAATTAATTGGAATCAAAGGCGATCGCTTTAATGCTGTTAAATTACCAGATGGCGCGCTCGGTTGTAGCATGAGTCATTTGAAATGTTTGCAAATTGCTAAAGAAAAAGGGTTAGAACATGTATTGATTTGCGAAGACGATATTACATTTACAAACCCAGAATTATTTATTCAACAAATGAATAAGTTTTTGAAAACCCAAAGTACATGGGATGTAGTTTTGCTAGCTGGAAATAATATGCCACCTTTTAAACCAATAGATGATTATTGCGTGAAAGTTACTCGATGTCAAACTACTACTGGATATCTTGTAAAAAGTCATTATTATGATACTTTAATCAATAACATAAAAATGGGAATGAATATGCTTGTAAAAAATAGAGAACAACACAGGATATACGCAATTGATAAATATTGGTTTGCTTTACAAGGTAAGGACCGGTGGTTTTTGATAACCCCTTTATCAGTTGTTCAGAGAGAAGATTATAGCGATATTGAGAAAAGACATACAAATTATACGCGCACAATGGTGGATTTAGACAAGCGCCATTTATTCGAACAATCTAAACGCGTAGAAAATTTAATGAATATGAATAAACCAGGAACCGTAGGAAATTTGAAAAATATTGGGTTTTCTTAATTCATGATTCATGTTTTATGATTCATGAATCATGTTTCATAATTTTATAATTTCACAATTTTTTATAAATTTTCCTTTCCCATTCAGGAAAGTCGCTTTTTTCTATATCGGTAAAATAGTTGTTTGTTGCAATATGCAACATATTTTCTTTGAACATTGGATGCAAGTGATATCCCATTGCATAATCTTCCAAATATTCTTTTTCTATATGTTCTTTCCTTGATTGTAAGTTGTGTACCGCGAATTTTGAGAGAAAATAGAAGCGCCCACTACAATATTTTGTTTTTAGTAACGGCAATTGTTTCGGTAATTCAGGATGTATTTCATTGTATTGAGACAAGTAATTTTCTTTTACATCCACTACAAAACCACCATAATGCACCGGCTTCGTTTTTAAACCTTTATTCAAAAGAAAAACAAGGTTTCTGAAAAAATCGGGCGTCACCAATATCTGGTCGTCATCCGTTTTGAATATATATTTGAATTTGTAAGTTTCTATTACAGCTTTATGTGCAGCTAAAACCTTTTTGGGGAGAGAAATATAATCATCTGGTGTTTTTACCCAAAGGGTGCGGTTCTCATTCTCAAATTTGTAATCCGTTTCTAGAGTAGTGTCGCCAATAACATGATAATATGGAATATATTCAGGTAAGCTGCGTATCCACGTTGCTTTTTGGAATGATGCTTTGTTCTTGTATTTTTTACAATTTAAAATAAGTAATATAAAATCTTGTTCCATTTTAGTTTATACGTATCATTATTTTTAAATATGTATTTGTATTAACTATAACAATTATAACTCTACTATAACAACAATTTTTAATTTATATATATATATATATATATTTATATTCTTCATATAAATTAAATTACAATGTCGTACAAGTTGATTTACAACTTTCAAAAACCAGACTCGCGCGATCACTTGTTTATTTCTCAATCAGCGGTGACCCCCGAAACAAAATTAAACCCAAAAACTACAGTAAATAACAAAACAACAATACCTGCAACATTTTCTTTACGCGGTTCAATGTCACCTATATTGAATCAAGGTTCTGTTGGCGATTGCGTATCAAATGCGTTTGCTTTGACAATAAGTACTATGACGCAAAATAATGTGAACATGTCACGTTTGTTTCATTATGCAGTAACAAGAATTATGGAAAATACAGCACTAAATAACGATTCGGGTCAATATATACGCGATGCGGCAAACACTATATTGAATTATGGTGTTGCGCAAGAAAAAGACTGGCCTTATATAGAAAAGCAGTTTTCTACCTTTCCTACAATTACCGCGTTTAAAGCATCCAATAAATTTAGAAGTTTTGCGTATACTTTTGTGAACCAAGATTTGAATAGCTTGAAACAGTGTTTAGTTGTAAATCAAAAACCAATTATTTTTGGTTTTATGGTATACACCAGTTTTATGGCCCAAAGTGTGGTCAACACCGGAATCGTACCTCTACCTGATACAAAAAAGGAAATATTTCAAGGAGGTCATTGCATTACTATTGTTGGCTATGATGATTCGAAAAGTGTATTTATATGCGCTAACTCATGGGGTACTGGGTGGGGTGATAAAGGGTATTGTTATATACCGTATGCATATTTAACTAATTCCTCGTTAGCTAGTGACTTTTGTTATTTGACATTTACATATTGATATTTACATATTCATATTTACATATTCATATTTAGGCGCTAGTACGTGATTCTATGCCAGTCATGAGGAAACAAATCATCTGTAATTATGTTTGAAAGACCAGGCCCAAACCATGTATTTGGATAACATACCATTTTATCAGGATTTGCGTTAAAATACGCTCCCCACCAGCTAAATGTACTATTTGCGATTATATTATGTTTACAAGAACTCATCAATAACATTTGTTCCCAATCTTCTATATCATCATTGGCTTTAATAAATCTAACATTTTTAAATTTTTCATGCAATCGTTCAATTGTTTTATTTACATCATCATTGTCATCTTTTTCACAAAAATATAAGACATTTATATTATCAACACTAATACTTGTCTCTATATTATTCATAATGTAATCCATTGCTTTTTCATAGTATTCATATCCTAAAACAGGATGATAATAAGTTAAATTTTTATAATCACCCAAACGGAAATGCATACTAATGTCGGAATAATTATATGAATATTTTTCTAATACTTTTTCTCTCATTTTCTCTAGTTTAATAAATCGACAAATCGTATTGAAATATGTTTGAAAATATTTGTAGCTCTGAAAATATCCATCTAACATTAGGTCTTCAGGATCTTCTTCTGATGATTTTAATTCGTTAAATTGAACTTCTTCGACTTCTTTAAGTATGGGCATTTGTGCCATTGTTTTATGAGTATAATTTTTAAGAGAAGATAAAAAACTATTCCAGTATGTATATCTTTTACTGCATCCATTACCACCTAAACTTTCGCAATCTAAAAATCCAAATGGTTTACTATTTTGAACCGCATAAGCAATTGTTGCAAATATCTGAAATAATTGGTTTCCAAGACCGCCTTTCAAATTGCACGTAATCATTTTATCTGTATATTTAATTATGCGTGTTTTATTTAAGTAGAAACTTGGGAAATTATTTAGTTATTTTCTCTCGTTATAATATATGCAAAAATATTTTATAACGAAATACACTTACAATCAAGCCAAAAAATTGGGTGTTGTTGTCAAGCCGTCCACGAATAAAACTAAAAAAATAGACGTTTTCAAACAGGGCAAAAAGGTGGCCTCGGTAGGCGCAAGAGGCATGAATGATTTTCCCACTTATATGCGCAAACACGGTTTAGCTTTCGCAAAAACGCGCAGGCGATTGTATAAAATGCGTCACGAAAAGGATAGGCACGCATATGGAAGCCCTGGCTATTATGCTGATAAACTATTGTGGTGAATTTGTTCGTCCGGATCCGTTTGACTTTGTGGTGGTTGTGACGATGTATGCGATGTGTTTGCTAGGAGGTTATCAAGATGTTTTTGGCTCGCGTAGTGCTCTGCTTTGCTACCAAATCGCACTTCAGCCCCGCATTCGCATGTGAATAATTGGCTTTGCTTTTCAAGCACTTTTTCTTTGTTTTTTTGATACCACTCATCTTTATAGGCCTTGACTTTTTCCTTATTTTGATTTTCATATTCTTTTTGGTATTCAATAATGGCGTCTTTGTGTTCTTCATAATATTTCTTTCGCTGTGCCTGATTTTTTTCTTTATTTTTTTCATTATATATTTTCTTCTGTTCTGCTATTTTTTCCGCATTCTTTTCCCGGTATTCCTTTTGTTTTTCTTTCGCTTTTTCCTTTCTCTCCTTTAGAAGTGCTTCTTTTTCTTGGGAAATTTTATCCTCGTCGACAATAATGCCGCAAAGCTGGTTTTCATATTTTAGATGAGTTTTTGTTTGTAAGTGTCTATTTTTATTTCCTAATGTGTATTCGCTACCACATTCACATATGATCAACTGCGCTTTTTGCTCTTTTAGTTTTTCTTTATTTGCTTCTCTCCAGTCTTTTTGCAATTTCGCGGCTTCTTCTTTGTGAAGACTTCGGTAGACCTTCTTTTGTTCTGCCAACTTTTCTTTATTGTCTTCTGCATATTGTTTTTGATAATCAACAATTTTTTCCTTATTTTTTTCTGCATATTGTTTCTGGTATTCTAATTTTTGTTCTTTATTCTCTTCGTAATTATCTTTTGCTTTTTGTAAAATATAATCTTTCTTCTCTTCGTACCACTCCTTTTTTTGTTTATCTTTTTCTTCTTTCGTAGTTATAGGATTAATGCAATTCAAGCTTGCTTTTAATGTCTCTACCCAAAATCTTTCTCTAGATAAAGCCTCTTGTTTGCTTTCAAATGATAAAATTTCTATTAAAATCATTGACCAATTATTCCAACCGCCGTGTTCTCTCATGAATGAATACACATATATTTGATTTGTTTCGTTTTCACAATTTCTTTTGTGAGTAGCTTTTCTTTGTTCAAAATTTGTTGTGCTACCAACATAGATCTCGTTTACATTTATGTTTTTGCAACATAATTTGTAAAAGTAAACATTGGAATAATCCATTTGCTTTTTGGGCATTTTATATATACGTATATAAAATGCCTCTAAATCGTTTTATCTGTTATAACTTATTATAACTTATTGAATGAAAAATTGAACTAAAAATCTTCGCTAAACTCAAACGCATTTATGGTGTCAGTTTTATTCGCCAACGCATATGCATCACTACGTTTGTCAAAGAAATTAGTTTTCGATTCTAAGCTAATCATTTCCATCCAATCAAACGCACACACCACATTATAAATTTTATCGTATCCAAGTTGAAGCAGCAACCTGTCCGCGACAAATTTTATATATTGCGACATCAAATCAGAATTCATACCAATTAGACGACATGGCAGCGCGTCGCAAATGAATTCGATCTCAATATCAACTGCCTCTTTGATAATTTCATAAATGCGCGCTTTATTGATCTTCTTTTGCAATTTGCTGTACAAAAGCACTGCAAATTCAGTGTGCAATGCTTCATCGCGACTAATAAGCTCATTTGAGAATGTCAAGCCTGGCATCAAGCCACGCTTCTTTAGCCAATAAATACTGCAAAACGCACCAGAAAAAAAGATTCCTTCTATGCACGCAAACGCAACCAAGCGTGTTGCAAAACTGCTTCGGTTGTCTTTTATCCATTTTTGCGCCCAATCAGACTTTTTCTTGATGCAAGGAAAATTTTCAATAGCATTAAAGAGTTTGGTTTTCTCTTCTGTTTTTTTTATGTATGTATCGATAAGCAAACTATAAGTTTCACTATGAATATTTTCCATTGCTATTTGGAAACCATAAAATGCTCGCGCCTCTGCTAATTGTACGTCGCCCATGAAACGCACCGCCAAATTCTCTAAAACAATTCCATCACTGGCCGCAAAAAACGCCAAAATCATAGAAACAAAATGTTTCTCGTCACCATTTAGGCTTTCCCAATGAATCAAATCTTTGGATAAATCGATTTCCTCGGCACGCCAAAAACAATCAACTTGTTTTTTGTACATACTCCATATATCTTGGTCTTTGATTGGGAACATGACAAATCTATTATCGTCAGGGGTGAGCAAAGGTTCAGAATTGTTTTTAGACATCCTAAATAATATATATCAAAGATTTTATATTTTTTATATATATTATTTTATTTGATTTTGGATAAATACAATAAAAAAACGCGGATATTAAAACCATTATCCTAGCTATTTTTACAAATTTTGTTTTATTTTATTAAAAAAAGAAGATATTAAAATAATATTATTATAAATTAATAAGAAGTTATGGAACATGGTGATTTAGAATTTGATTTAGCAACGCGTGACTTGTATTTGCAAAAAATACAGGATCAGATATTAGCAAAAAGACAATTATTATTAAATAAACAAAAAATGTTACGAAAGACTTCAAAACAGAATACATTTTTGCATGACGTTCAAAACGATTATTCGAAGTATTATAATTTTATTATTCAACAAAAGGAGAACCAAATCCAATCTATGAATATAATTGGACAGTACCTTAATGATATTATTGTTTCTGGTAAATTAACAAAAAAAGATATAGATGAAGCAAAACATGAACAAAAAAATATATTAGGAGAAATTGATCATATTAAAGGAAGTTTAGACGAAATTATTGATGAAACAAATAATTTAGAAAATAATATACAATAGCAAATTATAATATGCGTATAATATAATAATTAAATAGAAATATGAGCGCCGCAGCAGTACCTCCACTTCCACCTCCAGCACCCGCTGGTCCAAGACTACCGAATCCACGAGTAGCCAATTTGGTTGATTTAGCCAGACGTATAGATGAGGCAATTACTCAAAAAAATATCGATGTTGGTGCTTTCAATGCAGCTTTAAGAGGAAAACTTACTAATTCAAAAAATATAGTTGATCAGATTTTGGCTAAAACACGAGATATTAGTGATCGCGCAGCAAATGCCGGACTCGACATAAACGCAAAAAATGCAGAGATTGCAAATTTAAATGCTGAAGTTGCTGCATTAACAACGGCTAGAGATAATCTAACTGCAGAAAGAGATGAATTGAGAGCACGACTTGCAGATGCTGCGGCAGATCCAGCCGCTGCTGATGCGCTACGAGAACGAATAGATGCGCTTGAAGCCGATGCAGAAAATCATTTGCAAGAAATAAGAGAATTAAATGACGCCATAGACGCAGCTACTATTGCAATAGCTGGATATCTTGCAAATTTATCTCGTGTACCAGGAGACCAAGCTGAGGTAGATGCCCTTGCAGATGAACTAGAAAGAAATGTTGGCGCTATTAATGCACAACTTGATAATATACTTAGTCCAGGCGGGTCATTACCTCCAGGCTTAGCTGCAGCTGCACCTGTGGTACCTCCCGGGGCTGGACCACCACCACCACCTAGGGGAGGTCGTGGAAGAAAAAGAACAAATAAACGAAAAATGGCTTTTAGGAAAAAAAGGTACAGCAAAAAACATTAACGATAATTTTTACATGCTATTATAAAATTATGTTTCTATAATATATAGATAATATTATGGAAAAGTTAAGAGATCTAACAGAGAGATTAAAAGGGAAAATTGCTGAGAAAGACGATAGCGTTTCACGTCATAATGCCGGATTAGTTGAGAAAATTACATCGATGAATACTACCGCTGAGCAAATTTTGGAAAAAGTAAGAACACTATCTGTCAATTCACAAACTCTACAACAAAATATTACTGCACAAGCCGCAATAATTTCTGATTTAAAAACTCAACTTACCGATGCCGGAGATCAACATAGTGAGAAACAAACACAAATTGACAATTTACAAACTCAATTGGCCGAAGCTACTGCGAGAGGAATGAATGCTGATGCATTAAAAGAACAGCTAGCCCAATTGCAAACAGAAGCTAAGGAAAAAGGTGACCAAGTAACCGCATTGACAAAAGAAATCACTGATACAACTGAAGAAATACAGGGGTTATTAGCTTCTTTAGATTCTCCAGAAGTCCAGCAAAGCCAAGACCAATTAAATGGATTAGTTCAAGAATTAGAGCAGCACATTAATGAAATAAACGCTGCTTTACCTAGCGGTGGCCCTGTAGAGACTATTTCTATGCCAGCTCAATCTAAATCATCATTGAACCCCGCTGCTGCTCCATATTCTCCTAATTGGAGAAAAGGCACAAATCCGAATGCTAAACCATTTACACCAAGCGGAAGTACAGGCGGGTATGTTTATGGTAAAACGCGAAAACATAAACAAGCTTCATCAACATCATCTTCAAAACGTTCATCGTCAAAATATTCATTCAAAAAGCATGGAGGCAAACGCACTAGAACACGTCACAAGACTCACACTGCGAAACGCACGAGGTTTTAATCTCTGCAACATTCCTGATAAACTAGGATAATACAGACAGTAACTAGGCCATTTTCCGTTTATTTGCCTATAAAATAATGCCTTAGAACTACCTCGCAATTTAAGTATTCTCTTTCTTTCGTTAAACACACGTTTCCAATTCCTTTGCACCAAGCGCAACCAAATTGTTTTTATAATTGCAACGGAATAATAAAACAAGGCATTATTACCAATTCTAATAATTTGTGCTATGTGGGGTTGTATATAATGAGGTCTAGCTACAATGTTCGCATAGTTACGAATGTAAGGATGATTCTTACGTTCAAATTGATGCGAATTTATGTAATCTATGTATTTGGCTCTATGCATGTGCATCATGTCATTTATTATTGACTCATCTGGTTCGTCATCGTTATCATTGTCGTGATCGTCTTCGTGACCCCCATCGCCATCCGTAAGATCATCTTCATTTAGCGACCAGTAACTTCCATCGCTATCATAACCATTTAGCAGCGCGGTCTGAAATAAGCTATCAAATCGGTCTATTACTAACCAATGGCTCAAAATATCTCTGTGTAATTTTTCTGGGCGACCATGAATTGCATAATGGTGCAATTCGCATAAGACAATGTTGTTTTTACAAGGTTGTTGCATTTGATATGGGAATGAATATAATATATTATATTGGTGGTTTATATTTTGTTCGATGATTTAATTAAATTTTTAATCAATTTTTTTTAAAGATAATATATATATATAAAATACAATGAAGATGCCTAAAATACCTAAATCTCTTTCTAATCTAATGACAAATAAATATGTTTTATATTTAGTCGCGGCAATAGCATTTTTCAATATTTTTGGTTATATGGTATTAGGAAATATTAATGCGGTCATTTTTTTCATATTGGTTGGTTATTTAATGACTTTTTTTAGTAAAAATATGATTATTGTTTTATTAGCACCATTAATTTTAACGAATTTCTTCATGGCTGGTATTCAACTTAAGGAAGGTCTCGAATCAATGGCACAAGATGCATCAAAAAAGTCAGACAAAAAAACAAGCGATAATACACCCATTCTCCCACCTCATGATCCCAATGATGACCTAGAAAAAGCTACCGAAGATGAATCCTTTGAAACTAGACAACCTTTAGAGTACACCGATGTTAAAAAGAAGTCGAAAAATACTGGAACGCGTTTGGACCATGGTGCTACAGTCGAAAATGCCTATGACACATTAAATAAAATTATTGGCGGTCCAGGCTTTGCAAAAATGACCGATGACACGAAGCGTCTCATGGAACAACAACAAAAATTGGCTCAATCCATGGAACAATTCGGTCCGATGCTTGATTCTATAAAACCATTTTTAGAAAAGGCACAAGGATTATTAGGTAACATGGATATTAAGGGCGCTGAAAAATTATTAAATCAGGTACAAAAACCTGTAAGTGTATAAATATAATTTTAATGCTATAATTGATAATATATTGATAATATATAATATCAATACCATGAGAAAATGTCCACCAGGTGTAATATGCGTGGAAAATGTAACCATGCTTGTTATTATCATTGTTCTTTTTATTTTTGGATATATTTTTTGCACACAAATATTCAAAGGTAATATGCAAGATAAGAAAAACCGTGAACAAATCATTATACAAAATCAAATCCCACCATCCGGCGGCTCGGGCCCGGGTCTAGGACTTTTTGCAAATCCAAGCTATTCTTTTTCTAATTTGCCCGGCGATGTTCTATTGAATCCTTATGAGGCACCGCTAAAAGATGATGGATACGGTTATGGTTATCCCGTTCCAGGAATGCCTTTTATCCCTCCCGGAAGAGTTCCGGTAAATGTACCCACTAATGTTGGTTCAGTAGACGTTGGTTATAGACAATTTGGTATTTTAAAACCAGTTCGCGGTTCAACCAAGGATAATATATTGCCTTTAATGGGGCGCCCGGTAAATACGTCGCGGCAAAAATTTCAATATTATACGATAAGTAATCAACATAATAATGTGAAATTGCCAATTATTGTTAGAGGTCGCAGTGGAACAACAGAATATGGTGTTAATGAATTATTTTCTGGCGAGCGTGTTTTAGTCGAAGGGGATAAAACACCATACGAAGTTACTATTTATGATAATGATAGCATTCGATACATACCTTACTTATGAAGTAAAATAATAATTTTTATAAAAAGTTATTATTTTTTACGTTATTTTTGGTTTTAACGTTTTTTTGTTTGTTTATTTTTTACTTTTCTATGTAACTTTCTAGATGTTTTCCTGCCTCCTGTTGAGGTTAAAGGAAAAGCATCTATAGCATTTTGCAATGCTGCACCCGGATTTTGTATACTATCACTATTGTTTGAAAAAGCTCTAGCAAATACATCTGCAAGTGTTTTTACAGAATTCGCGATTTTTTCATCTTCATTCATTTTACTAGAGTCATCAACAATATTGGGTTGTACAGCAACAGGTTCTTCAATATTCTGGTTTTCTGATTGAGGTTGTTGTTCATTTGACTCAATATTAGCGGGTGTTTCTTCTTGAGCAGCGTTCTCTGATTCAGGTTCAGGTTCAGGTTCAGGTTCAGGTTCAGGTTCAATTTCAGGTTCAATTTCAGATTGCTCAATATTAGCGCGTGTTTCTTCTTGAGCCGCGTTCTCTGATTTAGGTTTTGATTCAGGTTTTGATTCAGATTCAATTTCAGATTCAGATTCAGATTCAGGTTGCTCAATATTAGCGGGGTTTGCTTCTTGGGGAATATTTTCGGGCTCGGAAACTTTGGCTAAAATAGGTGATTCTTCTATTTCTTCTTTTGATGGTTGCACTTCTTCTTCTTGTTGTTGTTCAATAGTATCAGGTTTTTCTTCTTGGAGAGAGTTTTCGGATTCTTTACCGGCTTCGGTTGGTTCAGAATTAGAAAGAGTTTCTATTGGCGGTGTTTCGGTATTTGATTCAGGAACTGCAGGCACTTCGGGTTCTGGTTGCATTTCAGGTTTGTTGGTTACAGCATTGTCATCTAAAGTTTTAACAAGAGGTTCTGGTTGAACAATTTCCTCATTTGATTCCTTTTTCAATAAATTACCTGAAAGATCAAGCGCACTGCTTTCTGTTTGTTCGTTTGTAGGCTGCCCACCTAATAATAAATTCTTCAATGTTTTGTTTCTCAAATCAAGATGAGATATTTTTCTAAATGATTTATTTTTGCCTTTTTTGCCATGTACCTTGTATTTTTTCAATGTTTGTTTATTTTTTGCATACAACTTTGATATTTTATTTTTTGTTAATTTCATTACTATATAAATAAATTATATTTTTATTTATATAGTTATATTAATGACTACATTAAATATAAGTAACCAAAACATTGCCGGTGATTGTAACTTAAAATGCGAGTATTTTTATGATTATCAAAATAGTTCCACTACTGCAACAAATGAAGGATTTAGAATAAATTTGACATACGATAAAACAAATGTGCAACCTGTGATATATAATACAAATAAATACGAGGTATCTTCTGTTTTGCTTGTAGCGCCATCTATGCATTTTTTTAACGATAGTCAAACTAATGCTGAAGTTATTATTGAACACATGCCCATAATTTCAGGGCCAGTATTATGTGTAGCTTTTCCTATTATTGCGTACGCTGAATCTAGTGCCGCCTCTAGTTTATTGACGCAAATTATAAATGCGGTTGCTGCGAATGCGCCTGCACAAGGCGAATCAACAAATATAAATATTTCGAACTTTAATTTAAATTCATTCATTGTACCTAAAACACCCTTTTATTCATACACACAAGACTCTGTTAGTTGGATTGTATTTGGAAAAGAAAAAGCATTAACATTAAGCCAATCTACGTTAGATACATTAGGAAAAATTATAAAGCCCACTTTACCTGGTCAAATACCTCCTGGACCCGAAGTATTTTATAATTCAAGTGGGGCTATTAAAGGATTTAATAACAGTGATCAAATATATATTGATTGCCAACCCGTCTCTAGTTCTGAAGAAGAAGTTGATGTTGTTACAAGCAAACCGCCCATTTCATTTGATTTATTAAATAATTCCACTGCTGTTTTTATAATACAAATAATAGCGATTATAATATTATTTCTTGGTCTTCTTTTTGGAATTTACTATGGATTAAAATATGTAACAAATTCAAATATAACGTTACCAAAATTTGGTAAAAAATCATAAATAAAATAGAAAATAAAAGAAAATAGAAAAGAAAATAGAAAACAGAAAAGAAAATAGAAAATAAAAGAAAACAGAAAAGAAAATAGAAAACAGAAAAGAAAACATAAATATACATATTTTCTTTGATAACAAAAAATATGTGTAATAGGTTGGGTTAAGAAGTCACTAAGATAAAGTAAATTTTAATGAATGTAGGCTGAATCGTGAATATTATCCATAATAGGTTTGTATGTCGCCGGGCTTCCACCTAAAAACTCATTGGAATGATTAATTGGCGCCATTTTTTTCACAACCTCTTGTTCTAAAGTATAGGGAAATTGATTAAACGCGGTAAACTGAGAATTCACTTTTTCTTGTGTTGGTAGGTATTTTTTAAGAGCGTCCATACCAGTTGCGACACTTGAACGCCTGATCAAATCATAAGCAACAAGTAATCCAAGAACACCTAAAATTGGGTGAACATTTGCGAATAAAGCCAGTGCGACTATAATAACTACAATTTTACCGGGAAGGGTGTCAATCACATTGGCTACGGGTTCGGGTGTTTTGTATCCCATAATCAAATAAATAATAAATAAAATAGCCAAGAGAAATTGTCCCATATGCTCTTTTTTAAATAAACTTGTCAGGGTACTCATATTATCTATATCTATATCATACTCATAGATTTTATTTGGCCAAAATTGTAATAAATATTGTAAAAGAAGATAAATACTCATCTCTAAATTATATTTATACCGAGCCTACAATATATATGAAAATTGAAACAGATAGATTTGAAAATGCAAATGTACAATCATCGCCTCCTGCTAATATGCTAAATACATATCTAGGCCAAAAAGGCTACACAATTTTAAAAAGTGAACTTAGCGTTCAACAGCAATATATGGTCCGTGAAGAACTTACGATTAAACCATATGTCCCAGGATCACCTGCGAATAATACCGCGGTCACCTTCCCGGCTTATCGCGAATCCGCTTCAAAATACTATGTGCCGCGTTATTTTGGTGAAAAGATGTTTGGGCCGGTTAAAGAATATAAAATACCAGAGGGTGATGATATATCTCTTTCGTTTCAGGGCGAATTGAGAGATAATCAAAAGGAAATAGTCAAGGGGTATTTGGAACACGTTGAAAAACAAAATAATTATGGCGGTGGCTTACTAGAAGTTCCGTGTGGTGGGGGAAAAACGGTGATGGGAATTAACATTATATCTAAATTAAAAAAGAAAACATTAATTATTGTTCACAAAGAGTTCTTGATGAACCAGTGGATTGAGAGAATAGAACAATTCTTGCCGGGGGCGCGCATTGGTAAGATTCAAGGTCAGATCATCGATATAGAAGAGAAGGATATTGTCATTGGTATGCTACAATCTCTCTCTATGAAAGAATATCCGGCTTCGATATTTGACAGTTTTGGGCTTACTATTATTGATGAAGTGCATCATATATCTAGCGAAGTATTTTCATGTGCACTCTTCAAAATAGTAACAAAATACATGCTTGGACTTTCGGCGACAATGAACCGAAAAGATGGCACAACAAAAGTGTTTAAAATGTTTTTGGGTGATGTTGTTTACAAAGGTAAGAGAGATGTAGAGCATAATGTTATTGTGAGAGCCATTGAATATATTGTGAATGATGATGAATTCAATGAAATCAAGTATGATTATCGAGGTAACCCGCAATTTAGTACGATGATTTCGAAGTTATGCGATTATAATCATCGGTCGGAGTTTATATTGCGTATTTTGAGAGATATGTTTGAAGAAAATCCGGCGCAGCAAATCATGATTTTAGCGCACAACAAATGTCTTCTTAAATATCTTTTCGATGCTATTAAACATCGCAGTATTGCTGACGGTAGCGTGGGTTATTATATAGGGGGGATGAAAGAGGCTGCGCTAAAAGAAAGCGAAACAAAGAAAGTTGTTATTGCTACATATTCGATGGCCGCGGAAGCTTTAGACATAAAAACATTGACTACTCTTATAATGGCAACACCCAAAACGGATATTGAGCAAAGTGTAGGTAGAATTTTGCGAGAGAAACATAGCCAACCTATTGTGGTTGATATTATTGATGGGCACGATCTTTTCCAAAAACAATGGTTGAAGCGAAAAGTATTTTATAAAAAACAGAATTATAAAATTATTCATACAACAAATGCAAGATATTTGCAAAATGCGTCAGACTGGGAAGTTGACTATGATCCTACCTGTAAAAAAGAAAAGGCTACCACGTCCGGTTTTGGTAAAACTCTGAAAAAAGACGAATTGCCTGGGAAATGTTTGATCAAGTTGAAGAAATAAAAAATAAATTTAATTTCTTGCGTTTTATATATAGCTATGAAGAAGTACATATTTTTTTTATATTTTTTGATATTTATGATTTTGGCTGGCGGTGTTAGTTATATTTTTAGGCCAAAAATTTTAGAAGCGCACGGTGGTGGTGGTGGTGGTGGTGGTCACGGAGGTGGTGGCGGTCACGGAGGTGGTGGCGGTCACGGAGGTGGTGGTGGTAGAGGGGGAGGTGGCCATGCCGGAGGAGGAGGTGGCCATGGTCATGGTGGATGGGGAGGGCGCGGTTGGGGTGGAAGGGGATATTATGGCGGCGTAGGATTAGGTGGTGACGGCGGTGGTGGATATGGATATTGGGATTATCCTTATTATGGATATTACCCTCCGTATTATTCCACATATTATCTACCAGACTCTCAATATTACTATCCTAGTTATTTATTTGATTGAAGTTTTAATCTTATTATAGAGTAATGGAAAAATATATAGGAAAAGTTATTCTTGTTTCATTACCAAATTCAAGATTACCAAAATATAGATGGATTGTTAGAAAAAGAGACGATGGAAGATACATCGCGCGTGTTCCAAAAATGGGTGTATTAATAAGAGAATTGGATAAAAAAAGAGAATCTGATTATGGTAAAGAAATTTTACTTCCACTTGGAACCAAACCACATAATAGTTCTTCTGGAACTAGAAAAAGCCGGAAAAAAATGCGCAAAAATAATACATTCAAAAATTAGATATTATCATTTATATCATCATCATCTAAACGAAACTCAAACTCGTCTTTGAATTTTCTATTTTTAACATTTATAGAATTAGAATGCGAAATCAAACTTTTGAATGCATTGAATTTTTCATTCAAATATTTTTCCAGATCGCCATGATCACCTCTATCTTCTGGCGATTTTTTCAATTGTGCATATATTTCTAGATTTAACGCATAATATGATTTATGTGTTTCCAATTCATTTTCCATACGTTTTTGTAAATTAAGAAGTAACTCAATGCTTGTCAATATACCGCATAATAAAGAAAGCATCGCATTTAATAAAGAGATGCTATCTTGTGTTACATAAGGTTGCAATCCCACTGCAGAGAATGAATTTACACCGCTCAAAATTATTAGAGGGAGACGAAACATTCCAAATAGTAAATTTTTATAAAAATAATATTTGGCATTATGGTAAATACTTAATCGCAGGCAATTTTTCCTAATTTTTTCCAAAATAACATATCTTTTCCCTTGGACGTCACTCGATAGTGTTGATTTATTATCAATCGATTCATCATCAAGATTTATTCTCAATTTAGTTTTTTCACTAACAACCTCATTTTCTTCATCTGACATTTTGTAGATATATATTGTGTGGAAAAGAATATAAAGAATACTCGAAAAGCATAATATATTTTGGTCTAGCTCAAGAATGACAACTGCTGCCTTTTGCATTTGAATCTCCGTTATTTTCATTAAAATATATGGGACATCATAATGATTTTTGAATGTTCAAGAAGTTTGTTATTTACTTTGTGTATATTATTTGTATCTGCTATAAATGATTGTTTATACTTGATAAAGTTTATAATTGCTTGATTATTTTTCTTGCTATTAAATATTTCGTCAATCCCGCTAAAAAACCCTAACGGTTTGATAGTTTCATAATAAATGAACTCGCAAGAGAGGGGAAAATATCCACACAATTCATCGCTCAAATATGAAGTAATATCTTTGATAAGTGTTGTTTTACCGCTTCTACTCGGTCCAACCAAAATAATCATTTTATCATTTGAAATACCGTTTTTTATATTTTCTATATATTGAATTAAATACGCATAATCTTCATTCGTTAAATATTGTTGCCAACTATTAATATCAATATAGTTTGATGCCATTTATAGTTAATTATTGTTTTGTTTTTATGTTTTTTTCTTATTATACATACGGCGTTTCAAATGAAAAAGGTAAAAGGTAAAAAATTGAACAATTATATAAAATATTTTATGTAATTGTTTACCACCAGCCCCTACTAGGAAAACCAGTGTTGGTATTATGATTATAATTATCAACGCAATCGGTGCAATTTGAAAGTTTTTGGTAAGGCGCCGGGTTTGCTAAAGCAGAATCACTAGGACCCAACTTAACATTTCCAATGGAATATGAATTTGTCATAGGTAAATTATTCTGATATTGGGAATAACCTGGTGGATAATTTGGCATTCCACCCCTCATTTTGTTACTCCTATGACGTGTAGATTTACTCTTGTGCCCTTTCTTGTGATAACGAGACATTATACGTCGCTTCATAGAATGAACGCGCTTTTTGAATGATTTACGCCCGCCTTTTTTCATCTTATACATTCTTGTAATATTTTTTATTTTATGTTTTAATTTTTTTGCCCCACCTTTATAACACAAACCAGGAATGCAACTGTTGGCCGCATTCACATTGTAGACCGCTCCAGGTAATCCAAATTTTCCAAACATGGGCGCTTCATTGCTGCCAAACCCACCAGGATAATGAGAATTATCGGGATTCACCAAATTGCTATTTCCAATAATTGGCGATTGATTACCATAACCTAAATTTGAAGCATCACTTCCTGCACTCATCTTATATTTACGAGTTATTTTTATTTTTTTATCTTTTTCTTTTTTCTTTTTTCTTTTTTCTTTTTTCTCTTTGCTCTTTTTTTTTTCTCTTTTTCTTTTTTCTTTTTTCTCTTTGCTCTTTTTTTTCTATTTTTTTCTTTCATGCCAATTAAGAAAGTTCCTCCTTTTTATCTCCCTTATTCTCTAAACGCAATGGAACCCACTTTTTAA
>Ga0136644_10000243_pt1 | contig 42546 bp, 36 predicted proteins | sample C_130820_EF_Meta_FD_94780 | JGI IMG/M metagenome (GOLD analysis project Ga0136644, IMG submission 94780) | Freshwater microbial communities from Lake Croche, Canada to study carbon cycling - C_130820_EF_MetaG (v2) (version 2) | ecosystem: Environmental > Aquatic > Freshwater > Lake | place...
GTCTGGAACGATTTTGGGATGACGCTCAAGCGGTCCTCTCGCTTATTGGTCGCCCATGGCTGCAGTCTCAAGCAAACGCTACTGCGAAAATTTAGCCGTCGGGTTATCTTGAAGAGATGGTATGATTCGTGTTCATTCGTGACATTCGTGGTTTAAATGTTCCGCTCTTGGACGGCCGAGCAGGATGGGCTCACTCGCTTTCCCAGCGGATCAGGATTTCTGAGATTAGTCGATAAAACTGCAGACATACTCGCAGATGCCATCCGCCACTGAAATGTCGAAGCCCGACTTGGCTGGAACATCAAAGAACTGCCCGCCCGTGTAGGTCGCACGGGCTTCGGAACCGTCGATCTGGACCTCGCAGTTGCCTGAGACAATCTCCATGCGCTCCGCTTTGTCTGTGCCGAAGTGGTATTTGCCCGGATAAATCAGACCGAGCGTCTTCTTGCTGCCGTCCGAAAACACAATGCTGTGGCTGACGACTTTTCCGTCGAAATAGATATTAGCCTTGGTGATGGCAGTGACATTTGAAAATTCAGATGGGATCGCGGACATAAGGGCTAAAGGTTGATACCTCTCGGGACTGCGCTCAAGACTTCGTTAGGGATCGGACGAAGGATTTTTGACGACTGCACTCCATCACGTGACATCTATTCGTTGATGTCCTGCGTGATGCCTTCGCGACCGCGCAGGCGCATGAGGATTGGGAGGCCGGGGTATTCCCATTGATCGCGGATGCGAGCGCAGAGGTAGTTTTGGTAACTTTCCGGCAGGAGCCTTGGATCGTTGACAAAGAGAACGAAGAGCGGTGGCGCGATCTGGGAGTTTGAACTCTCCTTGGCTTGGGCGGCGTAGAGGAGTTTGAAGCGGCGGGATCCGCGCGAGGGTGGAGACTGGCGTTCCATGGCTGCTCGCAGCACACGATTGAGTTCGCCTGTTCCGGCGCGGCGCGTGGCGTGCTGACGCACCTTTTCAACCATCGTGAAGAGGCGTCGAATATTTTCTCCAGTAAGCGCCGAGAGGATCACGACGGGCGCGTAGTCGAGGAAGAACAATTCGGCTGTCGCACGCTCCACATGCTCACGCAACAAATCCGGGTCGTTGTTGGTCTGCTTCTCGATCAGATCCCACTTGTTCAGAACAATGATGGCTGGTTTTTTCGCTTTCTGGATGAGCCCGGCGATTTTTTTATCCTGGGTGGTGACCCCGCTTGTGGCGTCGATAACGAGGATGTTGACATCCACCCGACGAATGGTTTTTTCCGAGCGCATCACGCTGAAGACCTCTACCGAGCTGTTGTGTCTGGAACGATGCCGTATGCCGGCCGTATCGCAGAGGATATATTGCTGGCCCCCATACTCGGCTTCGACATCGATGGTATCGCGCGTGGTGCCGGCGATGTCGCTCACTGTTGTGCGGTTGTCGTTCAGGATTTGATTCACCAACGAGGACTTCCCGACATTCGGACGGCCAATGAGAGCCAGCTTGAGCGGCGGCATTTCATGCGCTTCCAACTCGGGCTCCGGTTCAGGCAGGAGCGACTCGATCACATCGACCAACTCACCGATGCCCCGCCCGTGGGCAGCACTCACGGTGACGAGATTTTTAAATCCCAGACGCGAAAACTCAAATGAGCGCGACTCGTGACCCTCGGTATCCACTTTGTTCACCACCAAAACAACCTGCCTTGCCACGGTGCGGATCATGGAGGAGAGCTCGCCGTCCAGAGGCGTGACGCCATCGATCGAGTCCGTCACAAAAAGAATCACATCCGCGCTCCCCATGGCGATGAAAGCCCCCTCGCGCGTGCTTTCTGCGAAGTCGGGATCGGGCTCTGAGCCGATACCACCGGTGTCCGTGATCTCAAACGGCGCTTGTCCGAGATTGCAAATCGAGCCGATGCGATCGCGTGTCACGCCAGGTTGGTCATGGACAATAGAAATTTGGCGTCCCGCAAGACGGTTGAAGAGGGCCGATTTTCCGACGTTCGGACGGCCTATGATGGCGACGTTTCGCATTGATTAGGAATGTGGTTTGGCGTGGTGGCGAGCCTGGAAGCTGCCTTGGATCAGATAATCCACCCCGCTGATGAGAGTGAGAATACCAGCCAAATACACAGAAGCCAGATAATGCGGCAACTGAAGCATCATCCAAGCGATCGCCACCATTTGCGCGGCGGTCGCGGCTTTCCCTGTCCAACTCGGTTTCACATCAAGCCCCTCATTCAAAAAATAAAGAACACCGCAACCGGCCAAGATCACCACATCCCTCGCAATGACCAATACAGGAAACCACAGCGGGAAGGCTTGATTCCAGTTACTGAAACTCAGCGTGACAATGGCTGTGAGCAAAAGCCCCTTGTCTGCGATCGGATCGAGCACCGACCCGAGGCGACTGCGCTGATTCCAATGCCGGGCGATATAGCCATCCAACCCATCCGTCGCCGCTGCCAGTATGAAAACCAGAATCGCGGCCACACGCTGCCACTCGAGAGGCGCACCCGCGTCCAAACTCTGCCCATAGGAAATACTCAAAAAGACAAAAACCGGAATCAGAAGAATCCGCGTTATGGTTAGCTGGTTTGCCAATGTCATGGCTCAAACTACCGCGCTTCCCCGAGCTTTCCACTGTAACAACCAACCTATCCTCTGCAGCCATCGATGCGGCCGGCCATTTATTTCGTGGAAAAATGACCCTTGATTTGAAAGAAAAAAACTATATTATTTCTTTCAAAAATAAGATGTCGAGACACGCTCAATCCATTTGCTCTCAGATTACAAATCGCATTAACGGTCATGGCAGAGGTTGGGTATTCACTCCAAAGCACTTCCTCGACCTCGGAAGTCGCCGTGCGGTTGATCTGGCCCTCCACCGATTGAAAGCCTCCGGCACCATTCGGCAACTCGCCCGTGGACTCTACGACTACCCGGTTCAAGACCCCGTGCTCGGCGCCGTCGCCGCTTCCGCTGAAGCCATCGCTCGCGCCCTCGTCGTGCGCGACGCCATCCGCCTCCAACCTTCCGGCGCCTATGCGGCCAATGTGCTGGGCCTCTCCGAGCAAGTGCCCTCCCGCGTCGTCTTCCTCACCGACGGCCCTGCCCGAAAGGTGAAGATCGGCGGTAAGCGCGAGATCATCCTGCAGCATACCACCCCTCGCCACATGGCCACGGCCGGCAGCAAAAGCGGCACCCTTATTCAAGCATTGCGCTATCTGGGGCAGGATCAAATGGACGACCAGGTGCTCGCCACTCTCCACCGACAAATCTCGGACGATGAGCGGCTCTCCATACGCAAAGACCTGCCCCACGCACCGGCCTGGATCGCCGACTTACTTCGCCCGCTCACCGAGCCGGATACCGCCGCATGAACTCATTTCTCCAGCTTTCCGCCGAACGCCGCCGCCTTGCCTTCCAGCAGGTGGACGAGGTCATGGGCTTGCAGGCTTTCAGCGTCGAAAAAGACTTCTGGGTCTGCTGGACCCTCCGCGAACTCTTCACCATGCCGCGCATCGGCGAGCATCTCACCTTCAAGGGCGGCACCTCGCTCTCGAAGGCGTGGAAACTCATTCGCCGTTTCTCCGAGGACATCGATCTTGTGGTGGACAAGGATGCTCTCGGCTTCGGCGGGGATGCCGCTCCCGATAAGACACCGAGCAAAAAACAGCGCAAGGCGCGCCTCGAAAAACTCATGACCACCTGCCGGCACTGGGTCCAGAGCACCCTGCAGCCTGCCCTCGCCGCGCGCATCGCCGAGGTTCTTGAGCCGGATGGATGGAAGTTAGAAGTCGATCCCGATATGTCCGACGGCCAATGCCTGCTCTTTCACTATCCCTCGGTCTTCCCAGCCAACGCCGCCGGTTATGTGCCGCCGCAGGTCAAGATCGAACTCGGCGCGCGATCCGACGATTGGCCGCACGATGCAAAGTCCATCCAGCCTTATGTCATTGAGCAGTTCCCTGCGCTCGATGCCGACGCATTTGCCTCTATCCGCGTGCTCGCCGCCGAGCGCACTTTTTGGGAAAAGGCCTGCCTGCTGCACGAGGAGACATTTCGACCCGTCGACAAGCCAAGAAAGCTCCGCATGGCACGGCATTATTACGACCTCTGGTGCCTGCTCTGCTCTGGCGTCGGTGAAAGCGCCATGGCCGACAAGGCCCTATTCGCCCGCGTCGCCGAGCACCGGGAAATTTTCTTCAGCTATTCGTGGGTGGACTACTCCACACACAAACCCGGCACCTTCAGGCTCGTTCCGCCAGTCGACCATCTACCGAATTGGCATGCAGACTATGATGCCATGCGCGGTCCCATGTTCTTCGGGGAGACACCATCCTTCGATGAAATCCTCCGCGTCGTCAGCGATTTCGAGAAAACCTTCAACGCAACGATATGACACCCTCTTCGCGCCCCACCCTGTCATGCCGTAACCGCGAAGCGCAAAGGAGGACAGCGGCTCGTTGCCAGTTACTCGCTACAGCGACTCCGCCCCACTTGTGCAGCTTGGATCGTTCTGCGCACACTTCAGCCGTGTCAAAATCTTAGCACTCCCTCGCGGCATCTATTCATGCCAAAGGTCTTTGTTTTTGCATCGTGCGCAGCTGGGTTTTCTGTATTTTGCGGGCTGTGACTGCGATTGATTCCTTCATTTCCCGCTGGGCGGCATCCGGCGCGGCTGAGCGGGCGAATTACATCGTTTTCTAAAGGTGCTCGCCCTTCGTTTTGGAGACAAATCAAGGCATCGACGACCTCAGGTTGCCTTCGGCAACGAGATTCGTCTGCTCTTGCCGTGGCAGCGCCGCTCTCGACAAAGCCCAGTTTTTGCTTTTCAATACTCACCTCTAAGCTCGACACCTTGGCACCTCGGATTTTCTATGCCTCTTTAATATTCTGACTAAGGCGATAGACTCTTCTACGCTCGCAGCGGCACTCTTTTGCTGATGCCAATGGCCAAACTATTTTCCCTGATTTCTTGCGACAAAAAGTTCGATGAATAATTCTGATAGCAAATACATGATTGATCTGGTGGAAAAGCGGACGGGCTATCGCGTGAGTGTCGACCTGATCTCTGGCATCCACGAACACGCCCGGATGATCTCTGCGCGCCCAGGGAATCCCGTGCACATGATTGGCGTTAACGAAACGCAGCGTGCTTTTGCGGATTACATAGTCGCCGTGCAGTGCGGAATCCTTCTCGTGCTCTGGTCCGACCCCAAAAAAGTGCCCGCCATGGCTTTGGAGGAACGCACCAATACTGCTCTTGCAGCCCGCTGGGCGGGACTCGCGCCGATGGTCTCTTTGCCGGCCGATGTCTCGAACAAGGTGGCGAGGCATTATGTGGAAGGTCTCGTGAAGCAAGTTCAGTCCATGCCGCTTGAAATCGGCGTTGCAAAGCTTGTTTTTGAAAAATGCCCCACCCTTCGTGAGGCGCAGGCCGAATCTTTCAGAGCTCAACTCCAGAACCTCTCCCAAGTTTTCACAGCGAAAGTCAAAGATTCCGCCCCGCTCGAAGTCTTTCAAAAAAATGTCGCTATGAATGCGGCCCTGGCGCTCGGTTGGTCGGAAATCTCCGGTGATCGCATTGCGCTTTTGCCCTACGAGAGCACCGGCCATCTGGAATCCGGCCAAACGCTTTTCGCCGCACTCCAAGCGGTTTCCAACCTCGATTCGTCGGCCTACACCGGAGTCGTCGACACCTGGGCGCGCATCCTCTCGCTCGAGGGGCTCTACCGATGGGATTTTTCGAACCGTCAAACATGACACCCTTTTCCTTCCAATTTCCTCTCGCCGACTTCGAGCTCACCAGACTCCCCGTCGATCCTGATCTCCTGCGAGGTGATGCCTCCATGCTCGCCTCCGCCGTTCAAGAGTTCTACCGCGACAGCTTTCAGAAATTGGGCGGCTCCGCCACGGTTCTTGTGAGTGGTGGTGTCGTCTCAGTAGCCTGGCAACCCGAGCGTGGTAATGCCTCCGCGCAGCTTCTTCAGCACGCCATAGACCTCCTGCGCCAAGGAAACGTCTCGAGTGCCGAACCCATCCTCCGCGCCCTGCTCGCGCAAGACGCACGGAATGCCGACGCACTCTACAATCTCGGCATGCTGCTCAGTGACCAAGGTCGCCTCGCCGAGGCCGTCGAGACTCTCCAAGAATCGCTCAACTTCCATTCAGCGCACAGCGAAGGGTGGACGGCCCTTGGAGTCGCCCAAGCTCGGTTGAATGCCTTGCCCGAGGCCGTGAAGGCACTGGAACGAGCGATTGAAATCGATTCTGGCAATGCCCACGCCCTGCGAAACCTCGCCGCCATCCACGCCAAGGAATCCCCCTCTCGCGCCTTGCCGTTCATGCAAGAAGCCGCGCGGCTTCTACCCGAAGATCAGCGTTCACAGTATGGTCTGGCGCAGTGCTTCCTCGAACTCGATCGCGTCGATGAAGCCGACCAGCGGCTGGTTAAAGCCATTTCTCTCGATCCACTCAGCGAGATTGCGGAACTCGCCCGGACAGATCGTTCCCGCATTGCACAAGCCAACTTGCGCTCAAACGCAGGCGGCGGCACGCGTCCAGATGCCGTATTCTTCTGCCTCGACGCCATGCAGAAATTCCACGCACTTGGTGAGGCGCAAACGAAAGCCATCACCTTCGAAGTGGCGATGCTCGGGCGCGGGGGGCTCGACATCAACAGCCCCGAAAAAAAATATACCCTCAAAAGCCTGCCCGGCCAATTCTCCGGTTTGCATCTTGTTTCCATGATGTATGTCGGCATGCGAGCACTGGCCCCCACAGCGGATGTCGGCATCCATCTCTCCGAAGAACACGCCGAGGCAAAACGCCTGTTTGCATTGGGAAAATAGCCAAAGCGCAAAGGCATTTTTTAAAACCTCCAGATGATTGTCTACCTCGAAACCGCTGAAAAATTCTGCAGCGATGTGAATGACAACTGTATCGAAGAGCGCATTCACGATGCATTTCGCAAGAGGTTGGGGCGTAGCGTCGGGGACTCTGAAAAACGGTCTTGGCGAAACTCAATGCAATACATGCGAGGAGTGCTTTCTGACAGCTCGATACCCTCTGACTTAGGTGTTGCGATCGAGTTTAGTATTCCCCAAACATCAAAGCGAATAGACTTCATTCTCACTGGTCACAATACTGAGGAGCACCGGAGTGCAGTCATCGTCGAACTAAAACAGTGGGATGATGTCGATGCGACTGAAAAAGATGGCATCGTAAGCACCTTCATAAATGGAGGAAAGAGGGAGACTCCCCACCCCTCCTACCAAGCGTGGAGCTATGCCGCCATGCTACAAGATTTCAATGAAGCGGTTCGTGAAACGCCGATTTACCTCAAGCCCTGCGCTTATCTTCACAACTGCCCCGATCATTCTGAAATCAAGTCTGATTTTTACAAAGATCATCTCAATTTAGCTCCCTCATTTACAAAGGGCGAAACTCAAGCGCTTCGGGATTTCATCTCAAAGCATCTTCAAAAAGGCGACAAAGGCGAGGCGATGTTTGTCATCGAGAAAGGCCGGATCTGCCCTTCAAAAAACCTTGCTGATTCGCTTGTTGGACTCCTCAAGGGCAATCAGGAATTTATTTTAGTGGATGACCAAAAGCTGGTTTATGAAACAGCGCTCGCTCTTGCCGACCGTTCCCGCCATGGCAAAAAGAATGTTCTGATCGTTAGAGGTGGTCCCGGCACTGGAAAATCCGTTGTCGCGATCAATCTCTTGGTGGAACTCACGAAAAGAAAGCATTTTGCCCAATACATTAGTAAAAACTCCGCTCCGCGCGAAGTCTACAAGGCCAAACTTACGGGCACACTTTCCAAGTCACGATTCGATAAACTTTTTACCGGTTCGGGAGGCTATCATGAAGTTCCACACAACACATTCGATACCCTGATTGTGGATGAAGCCCATCGCTTGAATGAAAAATCCGGCCTTTACGCGAACCTTGGTGAAAACCAAATCAAGGAAATCACTGAGGCTGCGAAGTGCACAATCTTCTTCATCGATGAGGATCAACGGATTCATTTCAAAGACATCGGCCGGGTCGACGCCATCCAGGAATGGGCGAGTGCCGCCGGTGCAAAAGTGCATGAACTCGAACTTGCCTCCCAATTTCGCTGCAACGGCTCGGATGGCTATCTGGCTTGGCTGGACAATACACTTGGCGTTCGCCTAACAGCAAACCCCACACTCGAGGGTATCGACTACGAGTTTCGCGTCTGCGACTCTCCTCAAGAGCTAAGAGAAGAAATTGTCAGTCGAAACGCCGAGCGAAATCGTGCCCGCATGGTTGCCGGATACTGCTGGAAATGGGTTAGCAAGAGCAAAAAAAACCTCTGGGACTTTGATTTTCCCGATTCCAATTTCCAAGCAAAGTGGAACCTCAGCACCGACGGAATGCTTTGGATTTTAAAACCGGAATCCGTAAGCGAAATTGGATGCATCCATACCTGCCAAGGACTGGAAGTCGACTATGTGGGTGTCATCCTAGGCCCAGACTTTCTCATTCGAGACGACGAAATAGTTACCGATGCAGCTAAAAGAGCATCAAGCGACAAGTCTGTAAGCGGCTATAAAAAACTTCTAAAGAGCAATTCAGCAGAGGCAAAGAAACGCGGCGACGAAATCATCAAAAACACCTACCGAACACTTATGACGCGCGGCCAGCGAGGATGTTTCATTTGGTCACCCGATCCGGAAACTCGTGAATATTTCAAGACTGCTATTGGTCGCGAGCAATCCCCAGCGCGCGCCGATGTCGTGAAAGTCATTAAACCTAAGCCGCTCCCATTTGATCCGCTCCCCGAGCATGAGCGTGAATTTTTTGTTAATTGCATCCCTGTGTTCCCGGAACTTCGCATTGCAGCAGGCAGTTGGGGCGAAGAATGCACTGGCTTCTCGCAATCGCTGGAAGCGGCAGATTTGTGGATTCCACTTCCCAAAAGAGTCCGCTCTGGACAAAGAGCATTTGTCGCTCGCGTCAATGGACACTCCATGGAGCCACTTGTTCCCGATGGTTCTTGGTGCGTGTTCGGGCCTCCGCCAGAAGGCTCTCGCCAAGGTAAAAATCTCATAGTTTGGCACGCCTCCATAAAAGACCCCGAAGGCCTCGGGCAATACACACTCAAGCGTTGGCGGAGTAACAAGCATGTGCCTTCCGATGAATCCCACGAGACATGGGAACATACTGAAATTCTGCTTGAGCCATTAAACCCAGCTTACAATGAAATCCGCATTAGTCCCGATGAGGCTGACTCTGTAAAAGTCGTTGCGGAGTTGATGCGGTTTTTTTAATCGAGTGTAGTGCCGTGTATCCGATGGTCAATTTTCCGGCCTTTAAGATGTCCTCGAAAAGCTCCGACCCCACCGCCAGCGCCGAAACCCTCTCCGCCCAATTCGGCCGCAAAAGCCCCCAGCGCACCAGCCAGATCGAAGGCATCCTCGAAACTCTGCGGGATCTTGGGCAGATATGACACGAATCCAGCGGAATTGACCACAATCGAAAAGGCGGGGCCTTTGAGAAAGAGCAACCGAAGGTTGGCCCGAAGGGCGAGAAGAGCGGGAGCGAGCGAGTCAAAGGACACAGGTGACACAGAGGAAGAAACACAACTATCAATCCTGATAATCCTGTAATCCTGTCTAAAAAATCCCTCTTCGAGTTCAAAGCGATCCTCGTTTATTACGAAGTCGCCCTCGAAATTTTCAAGGCGAACCTCGTTTTTTACAGCTCCGTCCTTGCAATTTTCGCAGCGAGCCTCGTTTTTTTTAGCGGTGCCCTCGAAATTTTCACAGCGAACCTCGTTTTTTACGGCATCGCCCTCGCAATTTGTAAGGCAAACCTCGTTATTTACGAAGTCGCCCTCGCTTTTTCCAAGAAAAGCCGCGTTTTCTACGACGCTGACCTCGAAAAATTCATGGAGCGCCTCGTTTTTTACGCCGTTGGCTTCGTCGGCGAGATCAACCACTTGAAAAACTTTGCCACCTTTCTCAGTGGCCGAAGCATGAGTGTTGTTCAAGGCTGGCACACTACGGCGCAGCAGCGCTCCATGTGATCCCAAGGTCAGACATCCTTATCTTTGCCTATTGGCCTCCGTATCGCATGGAAACCGGGTGATCTCCATTTGCCCCAGAAAGCCAAGGGCATTAAAAAATCAACGGCGATTCATTACCAATGGGAATTTCTTTAACCACGAAGAGCACAAATTTTCACAAATGGGGAACGGCTTCGCCGGAGATTTTCATTATCGGTATTATTCGTGTTCATTCGCAAAATTTGACTCGGTCGCTCCCACTCTCTCACCTTTTGGGCCAACCTTCGGTTGCCCTACCTCCCGCCTGCCACAGCGCTCGGTTGTGGTTCAAATGTTTAGTGTTTGAACATTCAGGCAGGACAAGCTCATTCGGTTTCCCATCGGATCAGGTTGTTTGAAAAATTTTTCTCCCCCAAAAGCCGATACGGCCTACGCTCATAAAACTCCTTGACCATTTCAAGCAATGAGGTTTGCGTATCTCGTATGAGTTCCGCTACGCTGCTGAAGGAAATTGAAAGTGCTCCGGAGGACATCCGCCGGGAAGTGCTTGATTTTTTGTCATTTCTGAAATCGCGTCGCGTGGACGTCTCCGCTGGTGAATTCTCAAAGCAAACTATCGACTGGTCCGATCTCGCACTCCGGTGGAAGGGCGTGTGGGGTCAAGAATTCGCACCTGGCACCCCAATAGATGAGATTTTGAGCGATCTCCGGAGCGACTCGTGATCCCGTGTTATTTTGATACTGGTGACGCCAGGCAAGCCAAGGCTGCTCGCTTTTGTGGCTTGAATGTCGTGGAAATCCGTTAAATCATTTCGCCTGTTTGGAATATTCGCTATTTGGGAACGCCAACGTCCCCGTTGGCTTCGCTCGGCCTGTGTAAGGGCCAAGGAGGACCTCGGCGTTCCTGAAAGAGCGCCGCTGCCGTCCGACTTGTGCGGTGAAGCTGCGCCTGAAAAGAAACGGCGCATTCGCGCCTGAATCTTAGGCCCCCGACGACGCTGCGGCCCTACCATTGTTTTACGAAGGGTGCTACCGCACCGTGGCGCGACAGCGCCCCTCGTGATCCCAAGGTAGGGATGGCGCGCCGTCGCCGTCCGACTTGCGCGGCGCAGCCGCCCCTGTAAAGAAACGGCGCATTCGCGCCTGAGCCTTAGGCCCCCGACGGCGCGGCGGTCCTACCTTTGTCTTACGAGAGGTGCTGCCGCACCGGGCAGGGTGGATTAGGGGGCAAAGAAATTCTCTTGTCTTCATGGAAGAATTTTAGTTTTTTTAGTATGGAATCGTCACTTTTCTCGCCTCCTAGGCCGACACGATAGCCTGTTATCCGAGCCGTGCGGAAAAGCAAATTTCTAACATTAATAGCTGCTTTCACCTCTCACTTTTAAAATTTCCTAACATAATGACCACCGCCTTATCCGCCCGCTTCCAATCTGTGTTTCGCCCTCTCATGACCCCGTGCTTGTTCGCGCTGGGGGCCTCGCTTGGTTGCTCCGTCCTTCCTGCCCATGCCCAATATGCCGACTGGAACGCGAATCCACCGAAAATCCTGCAGAATGAACGCCCAGGCTCGGGGGCGGTTTTTTCTATCGGGAGTGGCAGGCAATTTCCGAACCAAGACGCCTTCGCCGCGCTGAAGACCAACGGCTCGGTCGTCACCTGGGGTGATGCCCGCTTTGGCGGAAACTCCACAACTTGGGATGGGGCTAATAGCTTCACATCTGTGTCTGGTAGCCTCACCTCCAATGTTACGGCGGTGTATTCTAATAGTCTCGCCTTCGCCGCGCTGAAGGACAACGGCTCGGTCGTTACTTGGGGCTCTGCTGCCTCTGGCGGAAACTCCGCATTGTGGGATGGGGTTAATAGCTTCATATCTGTGGCTTCCAGCCTCAGCTCCAATGTCACGGCGGTGTATTCGACTGGTTCCGCCTTCGCAGCGCTGAAGACCGATGGCTCGGTGGTCACTTGGGGCTCTCCCCAACAGGGTGGAAACTCCGCACTTGTGGCTGGCAACCTCACCTCCAATGTCACGGCGGTGTATTCGACTGGAACGGCCTTCGCCGCGCTGAAGACCAACGGCTCGGTCTTCAGTTGGGGCCATTCGTCCTTTGGCGGAGACTCCACATCTGTGGCTGGCAACCTCAGCTCCAATGTCAAGGCGGTGTATGCCACTATGTATGCCTTCGCAGCGGTGAAGACCGACGGCTCGGTCGTCACCTGGGGCGATGCCCACTATGGCGGAAACTCTACAAATGTGACTGGTGGCAACCTCAGCTCCAATGTCACGGCGGTGTATTCGACTGGTTCCGCCTTCGCCGCGCTGAAAGACAACGGCTCGGTCGTCACTTGGGGCGATGCCAAGTATGGCGGAAACTCTTCGGTGGCAGTGCCGGGTGCAGTTCCTTATTTCGATCCCGACAAATACACATCAATCGCCTCTAGCCTCACCTCCAATGTCAAGGCGGTGTATTCGACTGGTTCCGCCTTTGCCGCGCTGAAGACCGACCGCTCGGTTGTCACTTGGGGCGATGCCACCTCTGGCGGAGACTCCACAAATGTGGCTGGCGGCAACCTCACTTCCAATGTCACGGCGGTGTATTCGACTGGAGCGGCCTTCGCCGCGCTGAAGACCAATGGCTCGGTCGTCACTTGGGGCGATGCCAGCAGGGGAGGAAACTCCACATCTGTGGCTTCCAGCCTCAGCGCCAATGTCAAGGCGGTGTATTCGAATCAAGGCGCCTTCGCCGCGCTGAAGACCGACGGCTCGGTCGTCACTTGGGGTGATCCCACCTTTGGCGGAAACTCCACATCTGTGGCTTCCAGCCTCACCTCCAATGTCACTGCGGTGTATTCAAATTACTCCGCCTTCGCCGCGCTGAAGGCCGACGGCTCGGTCGTCACTTGGGGCGATGCCTACAAAGGCGGAAACTCCACAAATCTAACTGGCGGCAATCTCACCTCCGGCGTTAAGGCGGTGCAGTCCGTTTTCTACCATCAGTTCGGTCCATCCCTCACCACCTCCACGGGGAACATCACCTCCACCACGACAACCTTGCTTGGCGAGGTGACCGGAGAGGGTCTCTCAGCCGTGACCGAGCGCGGCTTCGTTTATGGATTGGCCATCATCGGTGACCCAGAGATCGGTGCGACGGGTGTGACGCGGGTCGTGGATGGCGGAAGCGGCTTGGGCACTTTCACAAAGGTGCTAAGCGGGCTCACGCCGAACACCGCCTATGTGTTCAGGAGCTATGTCATCAATTCGGAAGGCACCACCTACAGCGCGGCGGCAAACTTCTCCACCAACCTGCCGCCTGTGATCATCAGCAATGGCGGGAATTTCACTGTGGCCACCAGCGTGGCGGAGAACTCCAGCGCCGTCAGCACCGTTAGCGCGACGGATGCGGATGCCGGCCAAGCCATCACCTACAGCATCGCAGGCGGCGCGGATTCCGCACGCTTTGCCATCGGCAGTTCCAGCGGCGTGCTGACCTTCGTGGCTGCTCCCGACTTTGAAGCGCCAGAGGATGCAAATGCAGACAATACCTATCAAGTCATCGTCGCTGCGACGGACAACGGCAACCCGCCGAAGTCCGCCACCCAGACGCTCACCGTCACCGTGACGAATGTGGCAGACAACGGCGTGCTCGCCGTGGAGCAACCCGCAGGCACGGCACTAGCAAGCGGCAGCAGTGTGAGCTTTGGCAATCGAACAATCGGGCAAACAGCTGAAGTCACCTTCACGCTCCGCAGCCAAGGAGAAGCCACACTTCTCCTACCAAGCGGAGCGGTGATCACGGGCGCTGGGGCCTCGAACTACAGTTTGCTCAGCAGCGTGCCCACCTCTTTGTCCTCAGGCGGAAATGCCACCTTCACCGTGCGATTCACCCCGACTACCAGCGGAAACCGTTCCGCCATTTTGAGCATCCCCACCAACGACACGCGGCCCGACCGCTCACCCTACACCATCAATCTCACTGGCAATGGCTCGGCGACGCCGATCGTTGCTACCTACACCACCGCCGCAAACCAAGTCCTCGGCGGCTGGGTGAATGGCGGAAACTTCACTATTGGCGCGGTGGGCACAACGAACCCCGGCAACAACTGGCCATCGGCAGAAAGCCCTGACAAAGTGGTGGACGCCAATACGGGCACCAAATTCCTGACCTACCGGAACAGCAATGCGGGCGTAATCCTCAAGCCCACGAATTCCAGTGTCGTCTTCAACTGCCTGTCGCTGTCCACGGCTAATGATGCCTCCGAGCGCGATCCGGCGAGCTTCATTCTGTATGGCTCGTCCAGCAACCTCACCGGAAACGCCAGCACGAGCATCCCGATCAGCAGCCTCACCCAAATCGCCTCGGGCAATGTCACGATGCTGGACACCCGCAACGCCGGGCCGACGGTGATCCAATTTGCCAACTCTGTGGCCTACACCAGCTATGTGGTGGTTTTTCCAACTGTGCGAAGCACCGTTAGCAACAACTTGATGCAGATTTCCGAAATCCAACTCTCGCAGGGGGCGACCCCTCCATTGGCGGTGGCGATGGCGGATGCGCGCGGTGGCCAGCTTTCGGGCAGTAATTTCTCTTTCGGCTCCATCGGTAACAGCAACCCCGGCACCAACTGGCTCGCAGGCGAATCTCCCGACCATGCCATGGATGGAAATGCGGGCACCAAATTCGCGATCTTCCGCTCCACCGGCGCAGGCCTCCTCGCCAGCCCGCAAGCCGGATCGGCCCGCATGAACACCCTTACGCTCTGGACCGCAAACGATTCGCCGGAGCGAGATCCAGCGAGCTATCAAGTCTATGGCTTCCCGACCCGCATCACGCAGACCAGCGGCACGCTGGCTGTCGGCAATGGCACCCTGCTCGCCAACGGCACCGTGACCCTGCCCGCCGACCGCAACTCCGGCCCTGTGCAGGTGGATTTTAACAACAGCACCGCCTATGCCTCGTATCTCGTGGTGTTCCCGACAGTGAAAAACTCGCCCTCCACGAACCTCACGCAAATCTCCGAGGTGCAATTCAGCTACAACGGCGCGCCGGATTTCTCGTTCCCGCAGCAGGTGGTGAGCTTAAATGAAAACAGCGGAGCGCAAACCCGTGCCGCATTTGTATCCAGCATCACAGCCGGCCTCGGCGATGTGGGGCAAACGGTGAGCTTTAGCTGCACAAACAACAACAACCCCCTCTTCAGCACCCAGCCCGCGATCGCAGCCGATGGCACGCTCACCTTCACCACGGCACCCGATGCCTATGGCAACGCCACCGTCACCGTTGTGGCCACCGACAATTTCGGACGCACCAGTGAGCCGAAGACCTTCCGTGTGGAAGTCGCCATTGTTCCCTCGATCTCGCGTTCGGCGGGCTCGCTGGGCAGTTTCACTGGCACGACAGGCAGCGCCTCGGCGCCGCAATCCCTCACCCTCAACGCCCGCGGCCTCTCGACTCCGCTTGTCGTCACAGCCCCAGCAGGCTTCGAGGTCTCGACGGATAACTCGACCTTCAGCTCCAGCCTCACCCTCAGCAACAACGCTGGCTCCATCCAGAGCGTTTACGGCGGCAATTTCAACATCGCCTCGGGCGTGATTTGGACCAATGGTAATGGTCAGGAGTTTCCAAATCCATATGCCTTCGCCGCGCTAAAGTCCAACGGCTCGGTCGTCACTTGGGGCACTGCCACCTTGAGCGGAAACTCCACAGCTGTGGCTGCAAGTCTCACCTCCAATGTCACGGCGGTGTATTCGAGTCAAGGCGCGTTCGCCGCGCTGAAGACCAATGGCTCGGTTGTGACTTGGGGCGATGGGGTCTGGGGCGGAAACTCTACTGCGGTGGCTGCAAGCCTCACCTCCAATGTCACGGCAGTGTATTCCACTGCATTCGCCTTCGCTGCGCTGAAAGCCGACGGCTCGGTGGTGACTTGGGGTGATGCCAACGCGGGTGGGAACTCCACAGCGGTGGCTGCGAGCCTTACCTCCAATGTCACGGCGGTGTATTCAACAGGATCCGCTTTCGCCGCATTGAAGAGCAACGGCTCTGTGGTTACATGGGGCAATGCGCTCTCTGGTGGGAACTCCACAGCTCTGGCTCTAAGTCTCACCTCCAATGTCACGGCGGTATATTCGAGTCAAGGCGCCTTCGCCGCGCTGAAGACCAACGGCTCGGTTGTGACTTGGGGCTTTGACTCGAGTGGCGGGAACTCCACAGCTGTGACCGGCAATCTCACTTCGAATGTCACGGCGGTGTATTCAACAGGAACCGCTTTTGCCGCACTGAAGACCAACGGCTCTCTTGTGATCTGGGGGAATTCGACTTATGGTGGGAACTCCAGCGCCGTCTCTGGGAGTCTCAGCTCGAATGTCACAGCGGTGTATTCCAATCCATTCGCCTTCGCTGCGCTGAAGTCCAACGGCTCGGTGGTGACTTGGGGCGATGCCAGCGCGGGAGGGAACTCCACAGCTGTGGCTGGGAGCCTCACCTCCAATGTCACGGCGGTGTATTCGACGTCTGTTGCCTTCGCCGCACTCAAGACCAATGGCTCGGTGGTCACTTGGGGCAATGCCGACTACGGCGGGAACTCCACAGCAGTGGCTGCGAGCCTCAACTCCGATGTGACGGCCGTATATTCCACAGTATCCGCCTTCGCTGCGCTGAAGACCGATGGATCAGTGGTCACTTGGGGCGATCCCAGTTATGGAGGGAACTCCACCGCAGTAGCTGACAAACTCAGGTCCAATGTTACGGCGGTGTATTCAAACCAACGGGCCTTCGCCGCACTGAAGGCCGACGGCTCGGTCGTCACTTGGGGGTATGCCAACTCTGGCGGCTCTGGCGGCCCAGAAAACATTAATGCCATACCAGCCACCCTCTACACGCGCCTCGCCTCCACAGCGCCCGCCGGCTCCGTGAGCGGCAACCTCACGCTCACCAGTAGCGGCGTCGCCGCGCAAACAGTAGCCCTCAGTGGCATGGTTTTCGCGCCCGCGATCTCGCTTTCTACAGCGACCCTGGGCAACTTTGCCGTTCAGATCGGTTCCCCTTCGGTCGTGAAATCCCTCACCGTGAGCGGTAGCGAGCTCGTCGCCCCATTGACGGTCACCGCTCCGGCGGGCTTCGAGATCTCGACGGATAACTCGACCTTCAGCACCAGCCTCAGCATTCCGCCAAGTGGATCAAATATCCCTTCCACGATCCTCTACGCGCGCCTCGCCTCGACAGCGCCCGCAGGTTCTCTGAGCGGCAACCTCACGTTCAGGAGCACGGGCATGAGCACGCAAAGCGTAGCCCTCAGCGGCACAGTCACGGCTTACATCACGTCATCCACAGCCTTCCTCGGCGGCTTCGCTGCCCAGAGTGGCTTCGCATCGGCCGTGCAAACGCTCAGCGTCGATGGCGGCGGATTCACTGCTCCATTGACCGTCACAGCCCCAACAGGCTTCGAGGTCTCGACGGATAACTCGACCTTCAGCTCCAGCCTCACCCTCAGCACTAAGGGCGGCTTCATCGAGAGCGTTTATGGCGGCAATTTCAACATTGCCTCAGGTAAAATATGGGATGTCGGGAATGGTCAAGAAATTCAGAATGGTTTCGCCTTCGCAGCGGTAACAACCAACGGCTCGGTGGTGACTTGGGGCGATGCCAGCTCTGGTGGGAACTCCACGGCGGTGGCCGCAAGCCTTACCTCCAATGTCACGGCGGTGTATTCCGCTCGAAATGCCTTCGCCGCACTGAAGAAGGACGGTTCTGTGGTGACGTGGGGCGCCGACTCCTGGGGTGGGAACTCTACAGCTGTGGCTGGGAGCCTCACCTCCAATGTCGTGGCAGTGTATTCAACAGCACGCGCCTTCGCCGCGCTGAAGGCCGACGGCTCGGTGGTCACTTGGGGCGATTCTAACTATGGCGGAAACTCCACAGCTGTGGCCGCGAGCCTCACCTCAAATGTCACGGCGGTCTACTCAGCAGGAGGCGCCTTCGCCGCGCTGAAGACCGACGGCTCGGTGGTCACCTGGGGAAATGATCCCGCTGGCGGGAACTCCACAGCGGTGGCTGCAAGCCTCACCTCCAATGTCGTGGCAGTGTATTCAACAGCACGTGCCTTCGCCGCGTTGAAGTCTGATGGCTCGGTTGTCACTTGGGGCTTTGCCGCCTCTGGCGGCGACTCCACAGCAGTGGCTGCGAGTCTCGGCTCCAATGTTAAGGCTGTTTATTCAAGCCTCTACGCTTTCGCCGCAGTGAAGACAGATGGCTCGGTGGTCACTTGGGGCGATGCCAGCTATGGCGGCAACTCCACGGCAGTGGCAGGGGACCTCACTTCCAATATCACGAAGGTGTATTCGAGTCAGCGTGCCTTCGCCGCGCTGAAGTCCGGCGGTTCAGTGGTCACTTGGGGCGATGCCGCATATGGAGGAAACTCCACAGCCGCGGCTGGGAACCTTACCTCCAATGTCACGGCGGTGTATTCAACAGAATCCGCTTTCGCTGCCCTGAAAACCGATGGCTCGGTGGTCACTTGGGGTGATACCACCTCTGGCGGGAACTCCACGGCAGTAGCTGCGAGCCTCACTTCCAATGTCGCGGCAGTGTATTCAAATTACAACGCTTTCGCCGCGGTGAAAACCGACGGATCGGTGGTCACTTGGGGCTCTGCCAATGGCGGAAACTCCACGGCGGTGGCTGCGAGCCTCACCTCCAACGTCACTGCGGTGTATTCGGCTCTATACGCTTTCGCCGCAGTGAAGACCGATGGCTCGGTGGTCACATGGGGAAATGTCAACTATGGTGGTATCGGCGGGCCAGCAAACATTGGTGTCAAGGCCATACCAGCTACACTTTACACGCGCCTAGCCTCCACAGCGCCTGCCGGCTCCGTGAGCGGCAACCTCACGCTCACCAGCAGCGGCGTCGCAACACAAACCGTGGCGCTCAGCGGCACGGTCGGTTCAGTCTCCTCGCTGGCAACATTGGCTTCGATGCCGACCAGTTCCAGCATTCGCACGACCACAGCCACTTTGGGCGGCGAGGTAACGGCCGACGGCGGTGCTGCCATCACAGCTCGCGGCGTGGTTTATTCCCTTACGGCGACGAATTCCAATCCGCAACTTGGGGCCAGCGGCGTGACCAACCTGCCCGCAATCGGCACCACGGGAGTCTTCAGCGTGAATGCCACAGCGCTCACGCCCGGAGCGGCCTATACCTTCAAGGCCTATGCCACCAACAGCGCTGGAACGAGTTACAGTGCGGCAGGCACCTTCACCGCCCTGCGTCCGGTCGCAGGCTGGCGCCTTAGCAACTTCGGCAATGTGGCGAACTCCGGCACCGGAGCGAACGCCGCCTCACCAGCGGGCGATGGCATTCCGAACCTCGTCAAATACGCGCTGTGCCTCGACCCCGCACAATGGGGCGGCCTGCCTCAGCCCGAAATCGCTAATAACCGACTGAAAATGAGATTCCAACGCGACCCTGCGCGGTCAGACATCACAATCACGGTGGAAGGCACAAGCGACTTGGTCAATGCCCCGTGGGTGCCCGTGGCCACCAGCTTGGCCGGCGGAGCCTTCAGCGGAAACGGCAGCGTCTCAGAAACCCTGCTGCAAGGCGGACTCCAGCAAGTGGAAGTGAGCGACTCGGTCGATACACTCACCGAACCCCGTCGCCGCTTCCTGCGCATCCGCACGACACTCCCCGCCGAGTAAAAGGATGGTTGAGACAGGAAATTTAGACAGGATGATCCGCCTACGGAAATGCAACTCCGGCGGGACGCTACAGGATTGGAGCCAAGCGGTTTTGAAATAGCGGCGCGACAGCGCGGCTCGTTATCCCCAAGGTAGGGATGGCGCGCCGTCGCCGTCCGACTTGCGCGGCGCCACCGCCCCTGTAAAGAATCGGCGCGTTCGCGCCTGAAGCTTGGGACCCCGACGGCGCGGCGGCCCTACCATTATTCTACAAGGGGTGCTACCGCACCGTGGCGCAGCAACTATCGGAAGAAGCCGCTCATCATCCTATGTGAAACTGCCACAAGCGTCTTCGAGCACCGCAGAGAAACTCTGCTTTCGTTTTTTAGCAATGGCATCGACCTTTGCAATGATTGCAGCGGAAAGAAGCACTTGTTTCCTCACCTTTCCAAGTGGCTTGCGACCAGCACCCTTGCGCTTTCCTCCCCACACAACTGCTCGTGAGAAATCAAAATAGTCGCTCACATCTTGGCCGGCATCAAACTTTTCCTCCAGATTTGCTCTGCTCGTGCTGTTAGGCATTTTTGTAGTATTTGATTTCATTTTTTCGACTCCTTCTGGCGCTGATTATTCGAATTTTTTCATTTCGTAGCGTGATGATCACTGTCCAAAACTTGGAATCCAAGAAGCCAATTGCCAACCATCTTTGCTCCAAGCCATTTCGCGAAGGAGCGGCAACAACCTTCCTTTTCCACATTTCCTGAGCTTTTTGAAAATCTATCCCGTGCTTTGCGACATTCAGCGCGCTTTTTGCAGGATCAAATTCAAAATCCACACTTGAATCATTACACTCGATATCAAGCCACGCAACAAATTTCTAAAAAACTTTCGGGCCAATCTTCATTTGCTACTCCTCCGTGCTCTTTGACTCGCTCGCTCCCGCTCATCTCGCCCCGGATGGGCTGCCTTTGGCACTCTCCCGCGCGGCTACCCTAGCCGCCTGGGTGCCCTTCGGGCCAATCTTCGGTTGCTCTACCTCAAAGGCCCAGCCTTTTCGATTGTGTCCTCTGTGGTTAAATCTGCTGCATTCGGCGTAATGCAAGACTGGTCAAAACTGCATTGGGCGTTTATAGGGCTAGGACGATGAAACTTTCTTTGCGAATCCTGACATTTTTATTCCTCGTTTCCAGCCTGCCGGCGGCGGCGGCGGTTCGGATTGGTGCCGTTTATTGCGACTCGGGCGAGCAGGCCGTTTTGGACGAACCCTCTTGGCGGGGTGCTCAACTGGCTGTGGCGGAAATCAACAAGGCGGGCGGCATTCGCGGCGAGCAGGTGGAATTGGTCCGTATTGCGGGGAACTCCACGGCCGTCGACTTGAAAAAAAACGTGGCCGCATTTTTAGAGAAAAACCAAATCGCCGGCATGGTGGGCCTCTCGGACAGCGATCTCGCGCTGGCGGCGGCGCATGAGGCCTTGAAGCGGGGCGTTCCCTTTATGACATCAGGTGCCACCTCGCCGAAGCTACCAGGAGCGCTGGGCGGGGGTTTTTACATGGCGTGCTTTGGAGATAATGTCCAAGCCGCTGCGGCAGCGGAGTGGCTCGCACAGGCGAAGGGCGCGAAGACGGCATCCATCATCTATGACCCAGCCTTCAGCTACACCCGATTGCTGAAGTCGTATTTTTCAAGGGCCTTCCGGCGCGCTGGAGGCAAGATCACCTCTACGCTTTCCTACACTCCCAGCAAGACCCTGCTCGTGGGGCCTGCCATTCTCAAAGCGGATGCCATTTTCGTGGCGACGGGGTCGGCGGCAGATGCCATGCCAGTAATCCGTCAACTTCGTTCCGCAGGCTTTCCCGGGCCCATTGTGGGCGGAGACAGCTATGACAATCCTCCGGACTGGATGAACAATCCCGCCGCACGCGATGTTTTTTTCACCACACATGCCTTCCCCGCAGTGGTTGCGGGATCGGCAGTCCGCTCGGCATCGGCGGCATTCGTGCGCAGCTACAAAAAGGCTTTTCGCAGCAATCCCGATTCCTTTTCCGCGCTGGGTTATGACGCCACCAGAGCGCTGCTCGCGGGAATTCAGAACTCCAAGGATACAGGCCCGAAGAAAGTCCGAGCTGCGCTGGCTTCTGGCATCCGTATCGCCGGACTGACCGGCCCAATCGTCATCAATAAATCCCAGCGTATCCCTAAAAAGCCTGTTGCCTTGGTCGATGCTTCGAAGCCCGAGAACCGGAATCTGCAAATCACTCCAACGCTGGTTCCTGCACCTTAATTCTGTGAATTTGCCTTAGATTGGTTACATCAAATCATGGTCAAAATCTTGCTCGTTGAGGACAATGAAATGAACCGCGACATGCTCTCGCGTCGTTTGGCAAAGCGCGGATTCGATGTGGTGATGGCGGTGGATGGCGCCGAGGGCTTGGACATGGCACGCTCGGCAAGTCCTGATCTCATTCTCATGGATATGAGCCTGCCGGTGCTCGATGGATGGACTGCCACGCGGGAGTTAAAGGCGGATGCCTCGACGCGGAGCATTCCTGTGATTGGGCTCACGGCTCATGCGATGGCGGGCGACCGCGAGAAGTGCCTGGAAGCAGGATGCGACGAGTATGACACGAAGCCTATTGATCTTCCCCGTTTGCTGGAAAAAATCCAAGTCCTACTGGACAAAAAACTGGGCGCTTGAAGTCTGAACCACACACACGCCCGGACGCTGCTGCGCAGTTGCGGCACGATCTCCGAACTCCGGTAAACCACATCATCGGCTACAGCGAGATGTTGCTCGAAGATGCCGAGGAGTCTGGAAACGACTCCAGCGCTCAGGATTTAAAAAAAATCCGAAGCGCTGCGCATTCATTGCTTGGCCTAATCAACACCCGACTGACCGGCAGCGGGCCTGCTGAAATGCCCCGGACTCCTACTCCACTGCTACCGGGTGTGGATCAGCCGAAGCATTGGGAAAAGCATTTTAGGGGCAGGGTGCTCGCGGTGGATGACAACCGTGAGAATCTCGATGTGCTCGTGCGCCGATTGGCGCGGCATGGATTGGAGATCGAGACTGCGGAGAGCGGTGTGGCGGCCTTGGATGCGATCCGCGCCGCGTTTTTTGATCTCGTGCTCCTCGATGTGATGATGCCGGAGGTAGACGGCTACGCGGTGCTGGAGGAACTCAAGTCGGACCCGCAGACTCGGGATATTCCGGTGATCATGATCTCGGCCTTGGATGAATTGGACAGCGTCGTGAGGTGCATTGAAGCGGGCGCGGAGGATTATTTGCCCAAGCCTTTCAACCCGACGCTTCTTGAAGCGCGCATCGGCGCTTGCCTCGAAAAGAAAGCCCTGCGCGACGCCGAGCAGGGACATTTGCGGAGAATCGAGGAGACCCAAAATCGTCTGGATAAAGAACTCGCCGAGGCTGCGGCGTATGTGCGCTCGATCCTGCCGCTCCCGGCAGACTCCCCTCTCCCAGTGAACTGGAAATACCGTCCATCCAGCGAACTGGCTGGTGATTCCTTCGGCTACCACTGGATCGACTCCGAACACTTTGCGGTTTATCTGCTCGATGTGTGTGGACATGGCGTCGGAGCCTGCCTCCTCTCGGTCGCTGCCGGTAATGTTCTGCGCTCAGGTTCCCTCCACGACGTTGATTTTCGAAACCCCGGCGAGGTGCTTACGGCACTGAACAACGAGTTTCCGATGGAGCATCAGAACAACCTCTACTTCACTCTCTGGTATGGAGTATATCATACGCCGAGCCGCACCCTGAGCTTCGCAAGCGGCGGGCATCCCCCAGCGCTTTTACTCGAACCCGACAAGGAGGGAGCGTTCCAATCGCGGCGCCTGAGTTCGAATGGAATGATCATCGGCGTCATCGAAGACACAGCTTTCACCACGCAGAGTTGTGAGATCCCAGTGGGGGGCCGCCTTTTTGTGCTTTGCGATGGATGCTATGAAATCCGAAACGCGTCGGGGGAAATGACGGATTACAATGCATTCGAGGCCTTCATGACTGGCAATGCCAGCGCGCCGGATCCACTTGGAGCTTTGGAGAGTTGGGCTCTTGCTATGCGTGGTGAGAGCACTCTCGAGGATGATTTTTCAATTGTTGAAATCCAATTCCCTGCATGACGGACCAAATCTGCATTCGAATCGGGAATTCCATAGACGAAGTCGCATTGGCCCTAGACGAGTCTATGGTCTGGTTGGACCAGTTTAAGGTCTCAGCCAAGGCACAGTATTTTGTGAGCCTCGCCATTGAGGAATTGGCCACGAATTGGATCAAATATGGGTGTTTGGACAGACGCGAATACCATATGAGATTTGATCTGAGCCTCAGAAACGAAAAATTGATCCTGAAAGCGGTGGATGACGGTCTTGCGTTCAACCCGCTAAGTGTGCCCGCCCCCTCAACCAGCATTCCCCTTGAGGAGCGCAATCTTGGAGGACTGGGCATTCTTCTCTTGCGAAAAATGGCAGATCAAATCAGCTATGAGCACCGCGATGGAATGAATATACTCCAACTCGAAAAAGCATCCCAATGATTCAACGATGAGCAAACTTGAAATAAAAACCCGTTCAAAGCATCACTCCGAGCAATTCCATGAGGTGATCATGACACTTTCTGGATCTATGGATTCAACGACCCTTCCGAAATTCGAGAAGGAAATTGTTGCTCTGATTGCCACCAAACCACATCGAATCTTGCTTGAAACCGCTGATGTGAGCCACATCCACGGGCAGGCTTTTGAAATCCTGAACAATGCCCGCATCGAACAACAGCGTCACGACGGAGAAATCCTCGTCGTCAATAAGCACGATGTGGTTGAGTCCATTAAATTCGAGACACGAGATTTCGATGGCGTTCAGATCGTGAAACTCAGCGGTCATCTCGACATTCGGGGCGTGGCAAACATTGAAGCTAAATTTCTCGAGATTTTTGAGGTTTCCCATCCTCATGTGCTGGTTGATTTTTCGACAACGGATTCTTTGTCATCCTTGGGAATTCGCATGTTGCTTCAGGGTATAAAAAACGCTGCAGCGCGAGGTGGTCGAACGCTGATCTTAAACCCCACACCGCCGATCTCCACCGCGCTAGAGACCGCCGGCCTGGGCCACTTCATTGCCCGAGGAACGGAGGCCGAGATCGCCGCCGAGTTCCCAAGCAACAAGAAGTAAGATGTTACTCAAAAATAATTTGTTTAACCACGGAGGACACAGACAGCACGGAGGGGAAAAAAAGGCCTCGCAGCATGTAGAAATGGGCAGAAAACAGTGGAAGCATTTTCGTTCGGCTTGCAATACCACTCCGTGTCCTCCGTGGTTAGTTCCTCTCAAGCCCGTTCATTTTTGAGAAGCTGATGAGTCAAAGTAACGAAGCCAATTTCTCGAAAGCGGCTCATTTTATAAAATCCCTGCGGCGCTTCGGCATTGCCCGCCAGTTGCAATTTTTTGTCGCGTTCGCAGCGATCACTACTCTCGGGATTACCACTTGGACGAACTACCGGCTCGGCCGTGCGGAACTACTCAAGGTGACGAATGCTCGGGCCATCGCCGAGGTCACCGACTCGGCACGCGAACTGAATGCTTTGTTTTCCCGCATCGCCATGCTGCCGCGTAGCATCGCCATTTTGCAGGAATCTTATGGCAACACACCCAACCCGGGCATGACGAATTTCCTCAGCGAGTTAATGGCGCGCACTCCACGGGAGGAGTTCTACGGTCTGTATATCGCCTATGAGAATGTCAATTCTCTCATCGCCTTCCACCGCAAATACTGGCCCTCGCAGACTCCCCTGGAATACGACTACCAAGCGCCAGGGCAGGAATGGTATCAGGGCCCCAAAAAAACGAGGGCGCTCTTTTTCACCGAACCTTATTTCGACGAAGGTGCAGGTAATGACAGCATGGTCAGTCTGACTGTTCCCGTCATCGGCGAAAATCAGGAATTTCTAGGCGTCGCTGGTGCCGATCTCTCGCTAGACCAAATCCGCCCGATAGTGAGCAAAATTCAACTCCGGCTGGATATGGATTCAGCGAGCGAAAAGACCAGCGACCAGATTGCATATCTCGTCAGCCACAGCGGACGCATCATTGTCCATCCCGAGCCTACGCTCATGCTGCGAAAAGACTTTCCTGGAGCAGAGCTCTCGACCTTGCCGGCAGGAAAAGAAATCGCAAAGAGCGCGGATGGCTTTTCATCATTTACCACCGGAGGGCGCGCGATGAGAGCTTATTGGGCCACAGCACGGCTCGCGAATTGGAAACTCGTGCTCATCGTCCCCGAGGCCACAATCCTCGAGCCGATTGTGAAAATGGCTTGGCACACCCTGCAAGTCGGCTTGGGAGGAGTCGTATTGGCCGTAATCATGGCCAACTTCGTCGCGAGGCGGTTTTCCCGGCCAGTTTTGAGACTCAAGGCCGCGTCCACTGCATTGCAAGAGGGCGAATTCAAATCGCTGGAGCTCGCCGGGCTCTCACGCCGCACCGATGAACTTGGAGACCTCGCCCGCACATTTCAGTCCATGGCGGAGCGGATTAGAATGCGGAAACAGGAACTCGCGGACATCAACCTGCACCTTGAGTCCACCATCGCTCAACGGACTTCGGAACTTGCCCAAGCCGTCAAGTTGGCCGAAGCCGCAAACCGCACAAAAAGCGCCTTCCTTGCCAACATGAGCCATGAACTCCGCACCCCGATGAACGCCATCATCGGCTACAGCGAAATGCTCGAAGAGGAAGCCACGGAACTCGGCCAGGAAGGATTTTTGCCGGACCTCAAAAGAATACAAAACGCCGGCAAGCATTTGCTCGAACTCATCAACGATGTGCTCGACCTGTCAAAAATCGAGTCGGGCAAAATAACTATCTACTGCGAGGATATCGAAATCGCCAGAATGGTTCGCGACATTGAGTCCACCATGGAGTCAGCGATCCAGAAGAATGGCAATACCCTCACGGTCGAAATGCCTGAAGACATTGGCTCCATGCAAAGCGACCTGACAAAAATCCGGCAAACCCTCTTCAACCTACTCAGCAATGCCTCGAAATTCACCCACGATGGGCAGATCAAGTTTATTATCAATGCCCATACCAAGAATCGCCGCCAATTTGTCAGCTTTTCCATTTCCGACACAGGCATCGGCATGAAGCCGAACCAAGTCGAGAGGCTCTTCGAACCATTCACCCAGGCCGACGAATCCACCACCCGCAAATACGGTGGCACTGGCTTGGGACTGGCTATCAGTCGCCGATTTTGCCGGATGCTCGGAGGCGACATCGAAGTTCAGAGCAAATACCGCAAAGGCTCAACCTTCACCGTCACCCTGCCCCGCAAAACAAAAAAGCTCCCCCAGTCAGAGAACACCTCCAAATCTTGGGTCAACGGCAAGGATCAAGCTCTAAACATCTGATCGCAATTTTTTCTCCAAGCCCCGAAAAGTTTTTTTGATGCGGATTCCGAGGGGTAGCTTGGGATTTTAGAGATTCTTTGAGATCAATGCCGACTCGCGGGAGGGGTGGACTTCCATGGTTTCCAGGAAGCCGGCCATTTGGAATACTTCGCACACGGCGGGTGTGAGGGATGCGAAGGCACAGGAACCGCCTCGGGATTTCATCCGCTTCACCGTCTCGAGAAATATTCGCAGGCCGGCGCTGCTGGTGAAGGAGAGACCCGAACAATCCAGAACGATGCGGCGAGCGTCGGTCGATAAAACAGCATTGAGATTGCTTTCAAGGACGCCGACTGTAAGGGAGTTGAGATGGCCGTCGACTGTGACGGCAACGGTTGTTTCGGAATACGAAACGGCGACTTTCAGTTCAGGCAAGCTCATGGGATGGAGAGTTTGATAAATCGTGAGCGGCGAGGTGGCGATGTCTTTTTGTCAAAAGGGTCGGAGTGGGCACTCGAGTTTGCGTTTGAATTCAGGGCGGCCGAGTCCATTATGGAGATCTATGAAAACTCTCTTACTCAGTCTCCTCATCGCTGCGGCTCCGTTGCACGCCTCGGATCTTTGGAGCACCGACTACCAAGCCTCGATTGAGCAGGCTGCGGCCTCGAAAAAACCCGTGTTGCTTGAATTCACCGGCTCGGATTGGTGCCCTCCCTGCATGAAGCAAAATCAGGATGTCTTCGAGCAACCCACCTTCGAGGACTATGCGAAGGACAAGCTCGTGCTGGTGAAACTTGATTTTCCTCGGCGTAAGGAGCAGCCCGCTGAAATCAAAGAACGCAATCAGAAACTCGCTGCGCAATATAGTGTGGAGGGCTTCCCAACAATTATTCTTCTCAACTCCGAAGGCAAAGAACTGGCGCGCCAAGTCGGATACGGTGGCGGTGGAGTGACAGGCTTTATCGATTGGGCAAACAAGAACCTCAAGTAACAGCAGACCGACGGAAGCCTTTTCTCCATGCAAGACGTTCTAGAACTTTTCAAACAAACTGGGGCTCTGCTCCACGGCCACTTCATTCTTCGCAGTGGTCTTCACAGCCGCGAGTTTTTCCAGTGCGCCCTTCTGCTTCAGGACGCACCTGTAGCGGCGCGCGTCTGCGGAATGCTCGCAGACAAGCTCAGCGCCTACGACGCAGATAGTGTCGTTTCTCCTGCAGTCGGGGGGATCATTGTTGGTCAGGAAGTCGCCCGCCATCTCGGTAAACGCCACATCTTCGTTGAGAAGGATGGTAACGGGGGACTCGTGCTGCGCCGTGGCTTTCAAATCGACCCTGGCCAGCGTTTCGTGGTAGCCGAGGATGTCGTGACCCGAGGCGGTCGTGTGCAGGAAACAATCCAGATCGTGCGCGACCACGGCGGCATCGTCGTTGCAGCAGGATCCATCGTAGATCGCAGCGGTGGACAACTCCCCGACTTCGGGTGCCCCTTCGTTTCTCTGGTTCAAATGAACGTGGAAACATTCGCTCCTGACAACATTCCCACCGACCTGCAAGGCACTCCCGCCATCAAGCCCGGCAGCAAGTGACCACCGCAGCGATTGACATAGGAGCCGCCACGGGCAAAATGCGAGGCTCACATTTTAACCACACACACTAATATGGCACTTGCAACCGGCTCCAAAGCTCCTAAATTTACACTCAAAACCATCGGCTCCGAAGGCCTCGCGGACTTCAGCCTCTCGTCGAATTTCGGCAAAAAAAATACTGTCCTTATTTTCTTCCCCCTCGCCTTCACCGGTGTCTGCACACAGGAACTCTGCGATATCAGTGCAGGCCTTGCGAAATATGAATCGCTGAACGCCGCCGTTGTGGGCATCAGCGTGGACAGCCCCTTTGCACAAGAAGCCTGGGCTAAAAAAGAGAACATCAACATCCCGCTCGTAAGCGATCTGAACAAGGAAACCGCGAAAGCCTACGACGTTCTTCTGCCAGACCTCATCGGCTTGGGTGCTGTCTCGGCAAGGGCTGCTTTCGTCATCGACAAGGACGGAGTCATCCGCCACAGCGAGCAGACGCCGACTCCAAAGGAGCTTCCCGATTTCAATAAAATCGCCGAGGTTCTGGCTTCTCTGTAAACTCTCTCTCGGAAAAAATCAAAAATCTCCTTGTCACGGGGCGCAAGTCGTGATGACCTTGCACCCCTTTTCCGCAAAACAAGCGGAGCACTTTTAATATGGCTAAAGAAATCGTAGGACAGATCAAATTGCAGATTCCCGCAGGTGCCGCAAATCCGGCCCCGCCCGTAGGACCAGCCCTCGGTCAACAGGGTGTGAACATCATGGCTTTCTGCAAAGAATTCAACGCCGCCACTCAGAAGCAGTCTGGCGACATTCTCCCGGTGGTGATCACCGTCTACAAAGACAAAAGCTTCACCTTCATCACCAAGTCTCCGCCAGCAGCAATCCTCCTCAAGAAGGCTGCGGGTCTCGCTTCGGGATCGAAGGAACCCAACAAAACCAAAGTTGGCAAAATCTCGAAAAAGCAAGTCATGGATATCGTCAAGATCAAGATGAAAGACATGAACGCCCGAACTGAAGAGGCAGCATTCCGCACGCTCTGTGGAACGGCCCGCCAGATGGGACTCGAAGTCGCCGAGTAATACCGGAAACGTATTTTAAAATTCCCAACCCGCCACTTCATTAAAGGAGGTGTCGGGTTGTTTTTTGTGCTTGTATTCTTGAAATGCCAGACCCAAGCGGATGGTCTCCCCCTCGAGATACCAGTTGGGTTCACTTTCATCACATTCGCGAAGCCTTCGAGCCCTTCAGCATCATTGAACGGTCGCCGACAAAATTTTCGATCCGTGTTGCCGAAAGAGCTGCTTGAAGATACTTCTGTTGCCCTCTTTTCTAAAAAATATGCGTAAAAAAATTATCGCCGCCAACTGGAAGATGAACATGACCGTAGCCGAGACGGTCAGCTACCTTGAGAATTTCCGCAGCCATGTGGATGAGGTCAATGGCGTGGAAATCGTCATTGCTCCCCCATTCACCGCCATTGCGAAACTTTCGGATATTCTAGGTGGCTCCCAAAAAATCCGCCTTGGAGCACAGAACATGTATTTCGAGATGTCGGGCGCCTACACAGGAGAAATCAGCCCCGCCATGCTGCGCGAGCTTTTTGTTCGCTACGTCATTCTGGGCCACAGCGAACGCCGCCAGATTTTCGGAGAGACGGACGCCCTCGTTAACAAAAAGGTCCTTACGGCGCTGGCCAGCGGCCTGCGTCCGATCCTCTGCGTCGGCGAGACCTTGGATGAGCGCGACGCTGGGCGTGAGAAGGAAATCCTGGAAACACAACTTCGTGGCAGCCTCGCAGGAGTCACCGCTGCCCAAATGAACGATGTCGTGATCGCTTACGAACCCGTTTGGGCCATCGGAACCGGCAGGAATGCGACCCCAGAGCAGGCACAAGATGCCCATGCTCATGTGCGCGCCGTGCTTGCGGAACTCACAGATGCAGCCACTGCCTCGAAGGTGCGGATTCAATACGGGGGCAGCGTCAAGCCGGCCAACGCCGCAACACTCCTCAGCCAACCCGACATCGACGGCGCGCTCGTCGGCGGAGCAAGCCTCGAAGCCCTCGCCTTCTCGGAAATCGTCAAAGCAGCCGTTGTAAAATAATTCACCCAGTCTTCAAAGCGAGCGCCCGTTCATTCAAAGGGAGGGCGCAACGCTCTGAAAGAATTGGGATTTGCATGAACTCCCGCTTTGAGGGATGTTTTTGCCCCTTTTGAAAATGACAGATTCGGAAATCCGACAAACTGCGGGCACCGTCCCGGTGGACAACCTGCGTGTGGCAGGGGTGACGCGCCTCATCTCACCTTCGCAGATCAAATCCCAATTTCCTGCGAGCACTAGCCAACTTCAGTTGGTATCCGACGCCCGTGCAACAGCCCGTGCGATCCTCAGCGGCGAGGATGAGCGCATGCTCGTGATTGTTGGCCCCTGCTCGATCCACGATCCTGTGTCAGCGTTGGAATACGCAAAGCGTCTCGCCGACTTGAACCGCGAGGTGTCTGACCGGCTTCTCATCGTCATGCGTGTTTATTTTGAGAAACCCCGCACCACTGTTGGCTGGAAGGGTCTCATCAACGACCCGCATCTGGACGAATCTTTCGATATCAGCTCCGGCCTCACGCACGCCCGCAAGCTCCTACTCGAAATTTTGGACCTCGGATTGCCAACGGCGACCGAGTTTCTTGACCCCATCGTTCCACAATACATCGCCGACCTCATCAGCTGGGCAGCGATCGGAGCAAGGACAACGGAGTCCCAAACCCACCGCGAGATGGCCAGCGGGCTTTCCATGCCGGTAGGATTCAAAAATGCCACCGATGGGAGCGTGCAAACGGCGATCGATGCCATGGGTTCCTCCCGCACCGCGCACAGTTTTCTCGGCATCGATCAAGATGGTGCGACCAGCATCATCAAGACCGCCGGAAATCCCGACAGCCATGTCGTTCTACGAGGCGGTAGAAATGGACCAAATTTCAGTGCCAATGATGTCCAAGCGGCCCGTGAAGCCCTCCGCAAGGCAGGTCTGCATGCCGCTCTCATGGTGGATTGCAGCCATGCAAACTCCGGCAAGGATCCGAAGCGCCAGCCTGATGTCTGGCAGAGCCTTCTCGACCAACGCGCCGCAGGTGGCAGCGGCATCATCGGAGCCATGCTGGAGAGCCATCTGCACTTCGGCGCCCAACCATTAGGCGCCGACCCATCGACCCTACAATACGGCGTTTCTATCACGGATGCCTGCATGGATTGGGAAACCACCTCTGCACTTCTGCGCAACGCCTAAATACGGCAGGGCCGAAACCGCCTCGCCCTTGAAATGAAAGTCTCGGAAGCCCCGTTTGCTGCGATCGATTTCGAGAGCGCGGGAACGGCTCTAGGACTCACAGATGAACCTGTGCAGGTGGCCATCGTCCAATGGCAGTCGGAATCACCCGTCGTCGCGCTCAATTCCCACCTCCGCCCCTCGCGTCCGGTCACTTGGGCAGCGCAGCAGGTTCATGGCATTTCTGCTGATCAACTTACCGGCGCACCCCGCCTCGTTGATCTTTGGCCAGGCGTCCGATCAGGTCTCGAGGGACGCTGGGTCGTGGCCCACGGCGCCGCCACCGAGAAGCGCTTTCTGCGTGTCTTCCCATTTCACCGGTTCGGGCCATGGGTGGACACTCTTATGCTCAGTAGGGCGGTTTACCCCTCACTACCTTCTCACGCTCTTGGTGACGCGGTGACGACGCTTGGCCTTCTGGAGCAAATCCAATTCCCTGGATTCCGCTGGCACGATGCCGCGTCGGATGCCATCGCATCCCTCGTCCTGCTAAGGCATTTGATCGAGGCTGCAGACCTTGCAAACGAGCCTGCGGAAATCCTCACACGCCCAAATCTCTGTGCGTATTTTGCGTCCCGCAGGAAATGATCCCACCAGGAGTGATCAAAAATTCCACAAGCGCATCGTGAGGTTCCGCAGGAATCCCCTCGAGAACCGACTCCTCGAAACAAACCCCCACGCGGAGACCCTCAAAGTCCGTCAGAAGCCGGTCATAATACCCCCCACCCCGTCCCAAACGCACCCCGCTGCGGTCAAAAGCTAGGCCTGGAACAAGGATAACATCCGCCTTCGCCGAAGCAAAAGGGGCACTCGGGGCAGGCTCCAGAATTCCGAAGCTTCCGGCGACAAGCACTTCCGAGTTGTTCACAAGGTGAAGGCGCATTTTGGAACCAACCACACGCGGCAGAATGATCTTTTTTCCATCAGGCCAAGGCGTAAGGAGATCTGGCTCCGAAGGAAGTGCCGTGAAGGCGCAAACCGTCTGCGCCGCTACCCAGGGATCCCAACTCCTCAGATGGCTGAGTATTTTCTGACCCTCCGCCCGCCTGCGCTCCGAGTCCAGACCGGCCAGAAATCGCCGAGCCTCTGCACGCAGGCTTTGCTTTTGTTCAAGGATCATGGAGTGTGGTATTAGGCATGGTTCGGAAGTTCATCGAGAGAAAAATGTCCGCAAGACGAAAGCCAGAGAACCATGTGGATATGAAGCTCGGCAGCGGATGGCACAAGCGGAATTTCCTCGCGGAAGTCGTCATTCCTTCGCTTTTCACGAAACGCGAGGGCCAACGCGTGAAGCCTGTCTTTCCCGAACTCCAACATGGCCAGGTCTGCATCACTTGGATCGGCCATGCCTCCTTCCTCATCCAAACACCCGAGCACAGCGTGCTCATTGATCCCAACTGGGCAAAGTGGCTAAAAGTCATCAAGCGTATCAAGCAACCCGGTATTGAGATCCACGACCTGCCGGCCATTGATCTTGTGCTGGTGACGCATGCCCATTTCGACCACTTGGACCGCAAGACGCTGCGCGCTGTGGCCAGTGACCAGGCGATTCTTGTGCCTGAAAATGTTGGCGGCCTCGTTCATGGCCTCGGCTTCAACCATGTGCAGGAATTGCAGCACTGGCAGTCCTTCGAACTTGGCTCTCTGAAAGTCACACTCACACCCGCCCGGCATTGGGGCGCCCGAGTGCTGCATGACACGCACCGTGGGTTCGGGGGATTCCATATCGAGTATGCAGGACGCTCGGTTTTCCATTGTGGAGACAGCGCCTACTTCGACGGCTTCAGCGAAATCGGCGAGCGCCTGCCAGTGGAAATCGCCCTCCTGCCGATAGGAGCCTACGACGCCCCCACGAAACGAGATGTCCACATGAATCCGGAACAGGCCATCGACGCCTTCATCCAACTCAAGGCAAAAACTCTCGTGCCCATGCATTTTGGAACCTTCCGCCTCAGCTACGAGCCTCTCCACGAGCCGCCGGAACGCCTCATCCGCCATGCCGCTGAACGCCGCATCCTCGACAGCGTGTGCCTCCTGGAAGAGGGAACTCCAAGAGTTTTTTAGTTTTTTTCGCACCTCTGCAGAATTGCGACTCGTAACAATTTGCAGTGAACAGCGATGATATAGACGATTTGCCAGACCAGACGGATGTCATGATTCTTCCGTGGGTCTCCCTTTTTCCAGGCACTCTCCTGCCGCTGTATATCTTTGAGGAACGCTACAGGGACATGACGCAGGCGGCTCTCACAGGAAATCGGATGTTCGCCATCGCGCACACCTACGATGACACAACCATTGCGCCAATCGGTGGACTCGGAGTCATTCGCGCCTGTGTGATGAATGCCGATGGAACCTCCAATCTCGTTCTCCAAGGTCTATCGCGCGTCGAGTTTTCGCAATTCAAGAGCTCTCCACGGCCTCGTGCGGACATCAGCATTCTTCGCGATGACCAAGAAACCGGCGATGTCAGGGCCATTCGGAGTCAAATTTCAAGCAACTGCGAGAGTCTCCTCGCTGAGGGATTCGAAACGCCCGATGGCTTTGCGGATTACCTGCGTTCTTCGATTTCCGACTCCGCCTTTACCGACCTCATTGCATCGACACTCATTTCGGATGCATCCCACCGCCGCACGCTTTTTGAGACGATCGAACTCAGAACCCGCATGTCGCTGCTCCTCGAAATGCTCTCCCCCACCGCAGAATCAGCCTGACGCCAACCTGCGGAGTAAATTTTCAGCCCTATCTTACGGAGGGCACAGAGGCTTTGAAGACGACAGCAGATTCGCTCTGGCAAGTGATCTCATAACTGCAGTCCTGCGTAGCAAAGAAAGACTCGCCCTTATTGATCTGAAGTTTGTCACCATCAGCTGTCGCGGTGACTTCGCCTTCCAGCACAATCAGGATATCCGGCCCGGTGCGTGTGCCAGAGTGGTATTCCTTGTCCTTCGAACACTGGATGCGACTGATTTCAAATTCCACGGCAGGCGTCGGATACACGGTCTCACCGTTTCCAGCATCGATTCCGTGAATGATGTCGACCTTGCCTTCGTCAAAGCGCAAGACGCGCATCAACTCGGCGACATCCACATTTTTAGGAGTCAGACCGCCACGCAGCACGTTGTCGGAATTCGCCATGAGCTCGACATTCACGCCCTCGAGGTAGGCGTGCAGAGTTCCCGCCGATTGATAAGTCGCCTCGCCTGGCTGCAGGCGGACAAGATTGAGCAGGTAGATGGAAAAGATGCCTCGGTCGCGGTGCCCATCAGGCAGAGGAAACTCCCGGGCGGCGCGCACAGCCCAGAAGTCGGGTAGTTCTTTATTTGTCGGCGAATTCATTACGAGCCTTGAGATCAAAGGATTCAAAAGGCTATCCACTTCGGCCTGCGGCATCGCCATGGCCCATCCATAGAGCTCGCGGAGCAGAGCGGACCTTGCGGCGGCATCGTTTCCAGCAAACTGCAATCGCTCGGCGAAGTCGGGCATCAAGGGCTGCAGTTCCTCCACATTCCGCAGACACTCGGCGATTTCCTCCAGCGGACGAAAGCCATGGAGCATCCAGAAGTCCGTGAGCGCCACATGCACTTCAGGCTTGTGATTCCGGTCCTTGTAATTCCTCGTGGGAGCCTTGAGGGAAACGCCTGCGGATTCCTCGGCCTCAAATCCCGCCTGCGCTTGGGGAATCGTCGGGTGGGCTTGGATGGAGAGCATTTTTCGGGCATCCAGAACCTTGAATAAAAATGGAAGCAGATTTTGAAAACGCGCCGCAACCGTGGCCCCAAGAACCTGGCCCGGCGCCGCGCTGACCAAATCGGGGAGAGGAACGGAACCGTCGGGCAACACGGCGATGGAAGCCCCTCCCCCGTGCACACCAAGCCAGAGTTCCGCACACGGCAACGACGAGGGATGTTGCTGCCTGAGCAAGCTGGGGATGAAATCGAAGCCGCCCCACTCGTAATGCTGCACGACGCCCTTGAGTTTAAAAATTCCTGTGGTCTTCATAACGCGTTTTATAAACTGAAATCGACTTCGCTTTGAAGCGTCAAACCGGGAGGAGGAGCCTCGCCGAGAAGGCCTGTCTGGTCAGATGCTGCGAGCGGCACGACTTCATGAAGCACACGACGGCGGACTTCATTGATATCCCAACGCCGTAAGAGCGAATCGATCTGGTTGCGGGTGGACTTCGGAACATCCACCGGACGCAGCCCAGTGAGGCGCGCGGCCCGCAACCAAGCGGCAGCAGCTTCGGGTCGTAGGGATTCACCCGGATCAGTCTCTTTCAGAATTTCCCAAGACTCATCGAGGAGCTCTGGCAGCAGGATTTGCTCGGTTCCGGCGTGGAAGAGCACACGCGATAGGAGTCGACCGAGCGCCTTCCAAAAAGCGGGATTTTTAGGTTGCGCCTCGATCGCCTTCGTCAGGCGGCGGAGCACTGTGGTTCGAGTTTCAGAGCCGATGGATTCTAGCGCTCCTGCCAGCAGGGCAATCTCGGCAGATGGAGCCGCCCCTTCACGCCATTCCGTTGCAGCGGTTTTCCAGATGGCCTCGGATTGGGCAGCATCCAGACCAGCGGCGATGCGTCGCGCGCAAATCCAACGCTGGATTTTTACGGCTCCACTGGCGAAACGAGTTGGCGCCGCAAGGATTTCAGCCAATGCAGAAGCTCGCTCGGCATCGCCGGTCATGCCGCAACCAGGACGCAGAAACCAACCGGCAAGATGCAGCCAGGTTTCCTCGTGATCTGCCGAGTTGAGCCGCTGCGGGGATGCCTCAAGCCAGATCTCGAAAAGCTGGCGCACGATGCCACCAGTCCAGGCCGACTTCTGATTGCCAAGGGCCTTCTCACCGACGGTAAAAACCATGTTGGCTGTGAGCTTTTGACGCGTTTTGCAGTCGGCATCAAGAAGTGCAGCGAGTTGTTCGCCGGCACGAGTGACAGCATCCGAAGAATCGGCAGAGCGTTTCTGCGGCGCAATGGCACGGGCGCGCAAGGAGAACTCAAGAGGCCAAGCGGTATCCCATCGCAGGCTGGGTTCGGCGCACAGAAGCTCAACTCTCAAAAGACCAGTGGAGCGCAGGAAGGTGCGAATTTTTACCCGCACACAGGGATCACTCGGAGCCCGCGAACCCTGCGGTGGAGCAAGGATGGTCTCGACAGCAGGAAGATCAGAAAAGCCCTCCGAATCGGTCGCCGCAATATCGCCAGGTTGGTCAGAAGGACGGCGGGCATTGCGCAGAAGCTCAAAGGAAGCTGGCTTGCTAACAAGCGCGCGAAGCTCGGGATGACCCGCTGTGAAATCTTTTTCGGCCGGCGAGCCCTGCGGCAGAAGGCAGAGGGCCGAGTTTTGTCCGACGCGCATGTAATACGAATGCGACGCACCTGCCTCGATGCGGGAGTCATCCCCCGTAGCACGGAGATGAAGGAACCGTGCGGCTCCACAGGCAACGGCCAGATCGGGATCGGTGTTTTCGAGAACTTTTGGAATGTGCTCCGGTTGCCAACAACTCAGGTTCTCCAGAATTCGGCGACGAATTGCCGGAGCTTTGGTGAGACCGCCGTTGAAAAGGATGAAATCCACCGCCGCCCGCCCCCGCAGGAAGTCACTCAGGTGGCGGGTTACAGCTGGGTCTTTGGCGTAGGGAAGTCCCATTTCGCGGAGTCCCGGAGCGGCACGCAGCGGATGCTCCCCCGCTGTCACCAGAGGAAAGAAACCTTCCAGCAACAGAGCGGAAATTTCACTTGATGAAATCTCACAGCGAAGAGTTCCCGAGAGGAGCGAGGCGCCGGGCTTCGATACGGCGACGGGCCAGACTTTACCCTCATCGAACTCCGCACTAAGAGCCTCCTCCTTGATTTCCCGGCAGCGGGCAAGGAGTTGGGCAAAGGTCGATGGTGGCAACTGCGAGCCAGGCGCTAGCTTTTCTTCGAGGAATTGTGCGAGTGAAAGATCGAGATTATCGCCCCCGAGCAGGACATGGTCGCTCACCGCGATACGCTGGAGACGCGGAAGCGGCGAATCCGGCCTCGGCTCGACGGAAAAGAGGCTGAGATCGGTCGTCCCTCCGCCAATGTCCACCACAAGGACATGCGACTTCTGATTCGCAGCAGCAAGGGCATCGAGAGCCGCCGCATCATCTTCCAACCAGGCATAAAAGGCGGCTTGCGGCTCTTCGAGAAGAATGGTGGAATCAGGAAAACCCGCTTCACGCGCGGCTTCAAGAGTGAGTTGCTGCGCGGCAGGGTCGAATGAGGCTGGCACCGTAATGGCCAGATCTTGCGAGGCAATCGGTGCATCCGGGTGCGTCTCGTTCCAAGCGGTGGAGAGTGTCTTGAGGAGGTTCGAAAGCGCATCGACCGGGCTGATCAGGTCAGACGGAGCTAGATCAGTCGAACCCAAAGGAAGAAATTTGGCGCGGCGGTCTGCGGCGTGATGCACCAGCCAGGACTTCGCGGAATGGACCACGCGCCCCGGAACCTCCGCCGCGCGAGTGCGCGCAAAGCGTCCCGCCGTCCACTCGCCATTCATGTCCGGCGCAAGATAGAGAAACGAGGGCAGCGTCCGCTGCGAAGTCGCGGAGTGTGCCGTCTCAGGCTGAGAGATTGCCAACACCTCACTGTGCCCAGATGTCGAATCGCAGGACACCGAAGCAAGCGCACAATTCGTCGTTCCCAGATCAATGCCGATGCGAAATGAAGCCATATCTTTTGGCGACGAAGACGATCAATTGGAGTCTATCGCAGGATTCCCCAGATCAGTGTTTTTCGAAAAGAGGTAGAAATTTTCCATACCCCTGCTTTTCGAGATCCTCTTTGGGTATGAAACGCAAAGCGGCCGAGTTGATGCAGTAACGCATTCCTGTCGGGGCAGGCCCATCGGGGAAAACATGGCCCAAATGCGAGTTACCCTCCACCGAGCGCACCTCGACGCGCTCCATGCCATGGGTGACATCGACCTTCTCTTCGATGGTCTCTGCTTTCAGCGGACGAATGAAGCTTGGCCATCCCGTGCCGGAATCGAACTTATCCAGCGAACTGAACAATGGTTCGCCAGAAATAATGCAAACATAGATACCCTCCCGCTTGTTATCCCAATACTCGTTGCGAAATGCAGGTTCAGTGCCGCACTGCATGGTGACATGCTCCTGAATCGGAGTGAGGTTTGGTTTGGAGTCTTCGGCTTTCACAATAGTTAAAGTGGCAAAAAGAAATGCCAGTAATTGAAATTTCACAAGCAACACTAAACCAATTTTTCGCTTTGCACAGGACCAGTTTTCGACAAGCCAGGCAGCTGATGCTATGGCTCGTGTTGCGGAGGTTGGCTGTGTCAAGGGGATTGGGAAAAATCAAATCTGTGGGTTATACACCCCATTGAGTAAATCCCCTCATTAGGCAAAATTGTGAGTCATGAAAAACTACACCTTCATATTGCTGGCCGTTACGAGTCCGTTTGTATTCTCCAATTGCAGCTTCAGCGTCAAAACACAAAAGCCAGCAACTACCGAGCAGGTGAGGACAACCACTCAAAAAACCACAACCACCCGACCTAATTCCACTACGGTCGAGACCCAAACATCACGCTCTTCTTATTAATCTGAAAAAGGAGAGGACGCTGACCCTCCAAGCAGTCGATGCGCGGCGTTTTATGGGAGGGCCATCGTCCCGCATGGCCCACTTCTCAGCCGTGTAGCGGCGTCTCCGGGAGTCGTGGCAAAATCATGGACAGCACGATTATTTAACCAAAATCGAGCAAGGGACGCAGTTGCGAGCGCTTGTTTTACCGCCCACCTCCACGCAGCCCCGTCGCCGAGGCTGCGCGGAGGTTTCGTCGGATTGTTTTGACCGCCCCACAAGTTCCCTTGAGGGACTGCTCTACATCACTCGGCGTCCTTGGATCAAGCGGACAAGAAAGACTACAAGAGCAACCACGAGAAGGATGTGAATTAATCCTCCCATGGTGTAACTCGTAATCAAGCCCAGAGCGTAGAGAAGAATCAATAAGATTGCTATAGTCATTAACATAGGGATATTTCCTTTCTTTTTTTAAACGAGGATCTGGGAAATCCTCATATTTCTTGATCCTCACCATTGCCCAGCGGGGTCGGGCTTTCCATGGGGTTATCGTCTCATGGGCAAACCCAAATTCCGAAACGATCTTCACAAAGGAAAACACACATTATGAAAACTGAAGACATACTCGAACAAGCCGATCAAACCGCCAAGCAAGTGAAATCCGTCTACAACCGCGCTGTGCTGAAAACATGCGAGGGGTCAAAGGCGGCCGATGAACTTTTACACCACCATACCTACAAGACGCTCGCCACGGGCATGCTTACAGGCATAGTCACTGGTTATTTCCTTGCGCAGAAATGCCGCGCTGTTCCCGTTGACATCCAGCCTGCGGCTTCAAGCGCCTGAAATCTTATGAAAAGTCTCCTCCTCGCATCTATTTTGATGATCATTCTCGGCGTGGTGGCATTGACCTAACAAGGCATCACCTACACCACCACACTACTGTCCGGTTATAAGTCAATCAACTCAAGCTGATTAACGTTTTGGCTACTTTGCTTTTGGGAAGTAGTTTTCATAAGCAATTCATTTAAAGGCATTTTTTCAAACGGGTGAACGCTCAAAATCTGCAGAGTATTGCGAAGGCTTCCGGGCAGTTTTAGGCTTTTGTGAAGGATTGCCACCATCAAATAGAGCGATACTGCTATCCAGATTTGCGTCTTCACCGCGTTGGCACTCGTTCCGTAGTAGTGCTTGATTTCCAAGTTGCCTTTGATCCATTTGAAAAACAACTCGATTTCCCACCGCTTTTTGTAAAGCTTGGCCACAGTCAATGCAGGAATTTGTAAGTTGTTTGTCAAGAATACCAAATGCTTCTGCTTTTCTTCGTCGTAAAAGTGAACCTTCCTTAAACATGTGGGGAAATCCCCCCTTGATTTGGGAATCGTGAGTTTCCCGATCTGGTCGCTTCGTAATCCCGTGGCTTTGTTTACAGGGTGGGACTTGTATCTGGTAAAACGCAGATTGTCCTTGGCCCGAATGACAAAAAACGCTCCAGAGTTTGCAATTTGATAAAGCCTTGCCCAATCGACATATCCCCTGTCCATGATGTATATGGCTCCGGGTTCGAAAATCAACGCGTCCAAGTAGTTCACATCGCTGAGTTTGGCGTCTGAAATGTAGATGCAAGTGGGAATTGGGCCCCTTAAATCCAATAGCGTGTGAAGTTTGATCCCGCTTTTTGTTGAGCGAAACTTTGCCCAGGGAAACACCGACATCGTGAGATCGATTGTTGAAGAATCCAGAGCGTAAATCGTATTGTCCAAGTCCAACCCCAAGGTTTCTCCTTGATAAAGCTTTCGTGCTCGGTTGATCAGGTTTTTTGCCAAATCCTCCCAGAGTCTCCAATCGCGGGTCTCGTTGGCATCGGCCAAAGTCGATTTGGCTACTGGCTCCCGAAAGCCCAGATGATAAAGCTCTTCGGGTTTCGCATTTAGGCACGCTTCGATATCCCGAAGCCCATTGCGCCAAGTTAATTGAGCAAATGCCATGCAAATCAACTGCTGTCGAACTCCAAAGTGCCTGACCTTGGACTCCGCGTTGTATTTGCTGACCAGGCGAGAGAGGGTCTCTCAATGCACAAGGTCCAAAATTTGAGCGAGAATATGGCGACCAGAATTCATAGGCGTATATATTCCGCATTTTAATGCGATCTAACGCTGCGATCTTCAAATGCGTCACGCCTATTTTCGGTTGCAATTGTCTCATCTTGAATTTTTAGTTTAAACCATTTCTTGTCTCAACCGGACACTAGTGACACCACCACGGAAAAGGCGATCGACATTGGGCCATTGCAAATCACGGCTGAACACACGCACACCATCCCGCTCCTGCCCATCCTCGGCGTCACTGCCATTGCATCGACTGCTTGGAGTGTCAGCGTCCTCGCCTGACCCAATTTTCAACCACGGCAGCGCAGAAATTGCTTTCAGACATAACTCTAGGGGAATTGACCTACAAGGACACAGTGAGCACAGAGGATGAGGTTTTGTAGCAAGTTGAAATCGCCTGACAGCAGCGGAAGGATTTTAAATCAGATTGCAATTTCCTCCGTGCTCTCCGTGCTCTCCGTGCTCTCTGTGTTCTCTGTGGTTAGGTGAATGATTTTGCCAATCCTGAGACGCCGCTTTGCGGCTAAAGCTAGGGACGCCAAGGGCCTGGTGTGCCCTACATTGGGGTTAGGAACGCGCTCGGGGATGCCCACGCCGCGTTTCCTTAGGGAGAAACAGGTATGCGGTAAAATTTATCCCACCCATAAACTATATATCAATAAGACAGTTACTGGCTCCTTTACCTCTGCTTCTCAGTTTCCTGTTTGGTCTTCCGGTAGTCGGCCTGCAGATGATCAATCGTAAGCGTTGCACGGAGCACCCCGTTGTTTTTTGAGGGGTTGGTGTAAGAGTCGTAGGCGAATGCCACGACACTTACAGCATCTACGCCGCATTTTTCAGCGAGAGCTTCTTGTCAGCCCACTTTCCCGGAGTGA
>Ga0136644_10000245_pt1 | contig 42366 bp, 36 predicted proteins | sample C_130820_EF_Meta_FD_94780 | JGI IMG/M metagenome (GOLD analysis project Ga0136644, IMG submission 94780) | Freshwater microbial communities from Lake Croche, Canada to study carbon cycling - C_130820_EF_MetaG (v2) (version 2) | ecosystem: Environmental > Aquatic > Freshwater > Lake | place...
GGCAGGGCCAGGCCTGGAGGGCCGGGTCAACACCAGCCGGCGGAGCCGGCCAAGGAAAATTCGGCACGATGCCGAGATTTTCCGTGAAGCAGCCATGACAGGCTGAAGCCTGTCCCACATCGGGCTGGGCAAGGCCAGGATGGCCGCAGCGAACGCCCGGCTCTCGGGGTGCGGGCGACCCCGACCTGCGAGAGGGGCGACTTCCGCTTGAACCCTCAAAAACGCAAGCGTCGAAGCTAGGCCTTCCGGGCCTGCACGATCCGTGGCAGTCCGGCGAGGTCGGGAATCGTGGCTTCGGGGATCAGCCCGGGCTGCCCGGCGAGCGCCGCCTCGGCGAACGCCTGTGGGCCGATCTCGACCACGAGCCAGCCACCCGACGCCAGCCGTTCGACCGCCTCGGATGCCAGCCGCTCGATCACTTCCGCCCCGGTCGGACCGGCGACGAGGGCGGCCTTCGGCTCGTGCATCCGGACATCGCGGGGCAGCCCCTCGAACTCGTCGTCGCGGATGTAGGGCGGATTGCTGACGATCACGTCCCACGGCCCTTCGAGGCCCGGGCCGGCGAGCAGATCGCTGGTCACGAACCCGATCCGATCGGCCAGGCCGTGCCGTGCGGCATTTTCCCTGGCCACCGCGATCGCCTCCGGCGAGATGTCGGTCGCGGTGATCCGGGCCTGGGGCAGGTGTTTGGCGAGCGTGACCGCGATCGCGCCAGAGCCCGTACCCACGTCGACGATCCGCGGGGCCGCCTGCGGCCGACAGAGATCGAGCACCCGCACCACGAGCCCCTCCGTCTCCGGCCGCGGTACGAGCACGGCCGGACTGACGACGAAGGGGAGTGAGAAAAACTCGCGGCTGCCGACGAGGTAGGCGACCGGCTCCCCCTCGCCACGGCGTTTGACGAGTTCGCGAAACCGGGCCCGCTGTCCGTCATCGACCGGCGTGCCGAAGGCGGTGTAGAGGGCGATCCGGGGGCATCCCCTGACATGGGCGAGCAAAACCTCGGCATCGAGCCGGGGCGAGTCGGCCCCCTTCGAGGCCAGCCAGTCGGTCGTCCAGGTGAGCAACCGTCCCACGGTCCAAACGTCGTCGGCCATCTGCAGACCTCACCCTGTGACGGTGCCGGCCGCCGGCTTCGAGGAGCGTTCCATGGCCGACTTCCGCTGCTGCCGGTTGAACTGTTCGATCGCATCGATGACCAGGCCGAGTCTGCCGGCCATCACCTGATCGAGGGTGAAGCTCTCGTTGATCCGGTGGTCGGTGAGCCGGTTCTGCGGGAAATTGTAGGTGCGGATCCGCTGGCTTCGATCGCCCGAGCCGACGAGCGTCTTCCGCTCGGCCGACCGCTTGTCGTGCTCGATCTGCCGCTGGTGCTCGTAGAGCCGCGTCTTCAAGACCCGCAGCGCCTTGGCGAGGTTCTTGTGCTGGCTCTTCTCGTCCTGGCACTGGACGACGATGTTGGTCGCCAGATGGGTGAGCCGCACGGCCGAGGCGGTCTTGTTGACGTGCTGGCCGCCCGGACCGCTCGCGCAGAACAGGTCCTTGCGATACTCGTCCGGAGAGAGCGACACCTCGACATCCTCCGGCTCGGGCAGCACGGCGACCGTCGCTGCTGAGGTGTGGATGCGTCCCTTGGTCTCGGTGTCGGGCACCCGCTGCACCCGATGGCCGCCGCTCTCGTACTGCAGCTTGCGGTAGACGTTGTCTCCGCTGACGCCGAGCACGAGCTCCTTGAAGCCTCCGAGTTCGGTCGGGCTGGCATCGAGAACCTCGACCGCCCAGCCGATCTCAGTGGCATGGCGCCGATACATCTCGTAGAGGTCGCGGACGAACAGTGCTGCCTCGTCGCCGCCGGTGCCGGCCCGAAGTTCCATGATCAGCCGGGCCCGGTCGGCATCCTCGTCGTCGGAGCAGAGGTCGAGCAGTTCGTCCCATTCCCGCTCGCGGCGGGCCGTGAGTTCGGGAAGCTCTGCCTCGGCCAGTGCCTTGAACTCCTGATCGTCGCCCCGACGCATCTGCTCGAGTTCCTCGATCTGGGCCTCGAGGCCGACGAACCCCCGATACCTGCGGGCGAGTTTGGCGAGCGTGCCGTGCTCCCGGGCCACCGAAGCCAGTCGCTGCGGCTGCGACAGCACTTCGGGATCGACCATCGCCCGCTCGAGTTCCTCGAATCGGGCGAGCCTGGCTTCGAGTTGGTCGCGCATGGATCAGGCCCGACGGGCAGGCCTCACGAGGCCGCCGAGTCTGCGGCCGCGGCAGTCTTCTTGCCCTTCTTGAGGCTGGCATAGCCGGCGCTTGCGAACTTCGACTTGAACTTCTCGATCCGGCCGGCGGTGTCGACGAACTTGAGCTTGCCGGTGAAGAACGGGTGACAGACGTTGCAGATGTCGACCTTCAGTTCCGGCATGGTGCTGCGGGTGTTGAAGGTGTTGCCGCAGCCGCAGCGGACCACGGTGTCGATGTAGTTGGGATGGATGCCGTCTTTCATGGTCTCGTCCTTCGATCGGTCGCTGGAGGGCGTTCTTGCGTAAAGCCCCGGGAAACGGGAATCCCCAACAATACAACTTCGCCGCCCTGCGGGCAACGCAGACCTGTCTGCCACGGCCCGGAAAGGCTTCGCATGCGGTCTTCGCCGGCCAGGCGGAGGCTGGGCCGGCCTGATCAGCGGCCATCCGCCGGACGAGCCTCGTCCCGCTCGGCCGCAGATCGCTCGATGCGGGCGGCCAGCAGCCGGCTGCCGAACCGCTGCGGCGACTGATCGGCCTTGAGCAGAACAATTGCCTCCTTCCGTCTGCCAAGCCGGAGCAGGCCCTGGGCGAGGTTCACCCGGGCGGCATCGGACCATGGTCCGTCTGGAGACGCCTCCAGCGTCATCCGGCCGAGGTAGTCGACGGCGGTTTCGGCGTCCCCCTCGGCCAGCGTGAGCACGCCGAGCCAGTAGGTCGCATCCTGCTTCATCGACTCGTAGAGCCGTTTCACGGCATCGGCCTGCGCCGGAGGTGACCGCTTCACGGCCTCGGCGATCGCCGCAGCCGAAGGGCGGGCGGCGAGGTAGGAGGCCTTGGCCCCTTCGGCCCCCTCGAGTTCCCCGCGAAACTCCCGCAACCGGGCTGCGTAGAGCGGCCGGACGATCCTGGCGATGCCGTCGCGGGGTCGACGTTCCTCGAGGCCCACCGAGAGCGGCGCGAGTTCAGTCACCACGGCCCGCGCGGTCGTCTCCTGCCGGCGACGGCGAATCGTCTCCCAGGGAAACTCCCAGAGCCGGATTCGGTCCGGTGAGGGCTCCCCGGGCAGGGCGGCGACCGCGCGGGCCGCGAGGGCCGAGGCGTCGATGGCAATTTCCATCCGGCCCGCGCCGGCGAGTCGCTCGTCGAGCAGGTGCATCCTGCGGGCCAGATTGAGCGGAGCTGCCGGCACGAGCAAGGTGAGCGAGGCCATGGCGGCAGCCTGAACGGGATACGTACGATCGGGAAGCGAAAGACCGCCCAGGATCGCGGGATCGTCGGCCGCCTGCCGCGCGGTGGCCACCCCCACCCCGCCCGGTCCGGGAACCGGCATGCCGTAGGCCGGCTCGAAGAGGTACGCCTCGCCTCCCGAGAGCAGGGCGGGAATCCAGGGCCGAGGGCTGCCGCCGGCGGCGTCACCGGTCGCAAGCATCACGCCATCGAGGCCGGCATGCCGCAGCAGCTCCAAAAACACCCAGGCCCGCTGGGCGGCGCTCGCCCGCCCCGCAAGAAGGACCTCGCCGGGGAGAAACCAGCGGCTGCCCGGCGTGGCCTGGGTCGGCACCATCGGCGGATCGCTGGAAATTGCCAGGGCCCGAACCGTCCACTCGAACAGGTTCGTGGCGACCGCCAGGTCGTCGATCGCATCACCCCGGGCGTGCGAGGCCACATCAGCCAGCCAGCGTTGATCACGAAGCCCCACGACGTCTTCCTCCGCCGAGAACACGCTGCTTTCGAGCGCCGCCGTCGGCAGGCCGGACCGCAGCTCGGCGGAGAGCGTTTCGTAGAGCGGGTCGAGCCGCCAGTCGGCCCCGGCGACCGGCCGCTCGGCGGCCAGCGCATGGCTCCACTGATTGAGCCGGTCGAAGACCTGGGCAAAGGCCGCCTGCTCCTCGTAGTCGTCGAGCCTGCCGAGTACGGCGACGGCGCCATCGAGCAGGCGGTCCCGCACCTCGCGGGACACCTGCGGCACCGCGGAAACGGATTCAGAACCGGAGCGGGCGGGGGTCACGACGGCAGCTCGCGAGCTGCAGCCTGTGGCCGTGGAAAGGATCGCGATCGCGATCGCGGTGGCGAACCCCCGAGGCCCCATCATGACACCGGCCCATTCGCGCCGTCGGCGTCGGCGGCCGCGTCGCCGCCGAGAGCCAGACGTGCCTCGTGGATCCGAAGGACGTTCTCGAGGACGCCACCCAGACGGTGCAGCGGCACCATGTTCGGGCCGTCGCTGGGGCTGGTATCGGGGTCGGGATGGGTTTCGAGAAACAGGCCGTCGATTCCGACTGCGGCAGCGGCACGGGCCAGCGGTTCGACCAGCGAGCGGTCCCCCCCCGTGGCCTCGCCCAGGCTGGCGGGCTGCTGCACGGAGTGCGTGGCGTCGAAGATCACCGGCACACCCATCGCCCGCATCGTCAACAGCCCGCCGAAGTCGTTGACGAGGCGGCCGTAGCCGAAGAATGTGCCCCGCTCGCAGAGACAGATGTCGGAGCAGCCGCCGGCGAGCAGTTTGGCGACGGCATGCCGCATGTCGCCCGGGGCGAGGAACTGTCCCTTCTTGACGTTCACCGCCCGGCCGGTCGCCGCCGCCGCCAGCAGGAGGTCGGTCTGGCGGCAGAGAAAGGCGGGGATCTGGATCAGGTCACAGACCTGGCCGATGGCCGCCGCCTGATCCGGCAGATGGATGTCGGTCGTCAGCGGCAGGCCGGTTGCGGCACCGACCCGGTCGAGCACGGCCAGTCCCTCCTCGATGCCGAGGCCCCGGAAGGCACCTCCGCTGGTGCGGTTCGCCTTGTCGAAGGAGGCCTTGAACACCACCTGGATCGGCAGCCGTTCGGCGAGTGCCGCCAGGGTCTCCGCGATCTGCAGGCAGAGCGACTCGGTCTCGATCACGCAGGGTCCGGCGATCACGAGCAACGGGCAGCCCGGACCACAGCGATGCGGACCGATGATGGCGGGAAGACTCGGGGTCACGGACGTCTCCAGGTTGGCGGTTGAACCGGTGCCCGAGAGGTCGATCGGACCGCGGCCTCTCTCCTCTCACATCATCTCGAAATCATACAGATCATGGTCGGTTCATCAGCCCCGTCGGCGGCTGGCTGCCGAAGCGCCGCAAAATGCTCCAACGAGTTGCAGAATCGAACAGCGACCTGGCTTTTCGCAGCCCCGCGGACCAACGGCGTCAGAGGCGGATTCGGGAGGCGTCAGCCTCGAATATTCCGCTCAGAATACAGATCGATGCGGAATTCCGTCCTCAGAAGGACCTCCAACTTCGGCTTTGGCACGCCAGATGCATCTCCTTCCTCGTGTCGCGGGTTTCCGGCCGGCGACAAAAACTTCCCCACAGTACTCAAGGTGGGGCCTCCGACGAACTGAGGCCGTGCGGTCGCTTGCCCCTGACCCGCACGACCACGGCAGGACGCTCCTGCCACGTCTGAGGCCCCACTTTTTCTTTTGGCTTTCCCGCCCCGGGCCGACCGACACTTGACGTTGGGGGGTGGGCTGCGCTAATTTGCGGGGTCCGATCGTTCGGAAACGGTCGCCAGCGTAGCTTCAATTGGCAGAGCACCGCATTCGTAATGCGGGGGTTGTGGGTTCGATTCCCACCGCTGGCTTTCGGACTCTGCCCCCGCCGTCGACACCTTCGGAATATTTTTAGAAGAGACCCCATCGCATGATCTCCACCGCCAGCCTCGACATCCGCGACCTTGTCACCGGCACCGGGCCATTCGGCCCTGCCGACATCAGGCGGCTTCTCGAGGCGCTCGGCAGCGATCCGACGGCCCACCGCGAACTGAGAACCGCGGTGCAGGAACTGGAGTCGTCCGGCGAGCGGAGCCCCGCGGCATCGGTGCGACTGGGGGTCTGTCAGCACCTGCTCGGCAGGTCGCAGGACGCGCTCGGAACGCTCAAGTCTGGCGATGGCGGTGCTCTGGCCCTGTTTTATCAGGGTCTCGCCCATGCCTCGCTGTTCGACCACGACCCCGCCCACGCCGACAAGGCCCGCGACGCATTCGAGGCGGCCCGCAAGGCCGGCTATGAGTCCACCGCATGCTCGGTTGCGATTGCGGAGACGCTCCGATCGGCCGGTCGGTTCGCCGATGCGATGGCGGCCCTTGCCAAGGCGGAAAAACATGAATCCTCCGCCGATTACTGGGCCCTGAAGGGCTCGCTGCTGGCCGACGAGGGTGCCAGCCTCGGCGACACGGTGGCGGCCCTCGAGAAGGCCATCGCCCTCGACGAAGGCCACCCGACAGCCCTGTTCGCACTCGGCGTGATCAATGATCGGCTCGGCAACGACAGCGAGGCGAAGCAGTGCTACGAGCGGTCGCTGCAGCGGTATCCGGCCTCGACCGGTGCGCTGCTCAACCTCGGCCTGCTCTACGAGGACGAGGACGACTTCACGGCCGCCCAGAAGTGCTACCGCCGGATTCTCGAAGCCTTCCCCGACCATCCCCGGGCCAGGCTGTTCATGCGGGATTCCTCCGCCTCGGGCGACCTGAAACTCGACGATCAGGAGCTCAAGTCGCGGGATCGGCTCGACCAGATCATGGCCCTGCCGGTCACCGATTTCGAACTCTCCGTCCGCAGCCGCAACTGCCTCCAGAAGATGGGCATCATGACGCTCGGCGATCTCGCCCGCACCACCGAGGCGGAACTGCTCGAGAGCAAGAATTTCGGGGAGACGAGCCTGGTCGAGATCAAGGACATGCTCGCCTCGAAGGGGCTGTCGCTCGGACAGATGGCCACCCCCGCGGCCGCCGAGGAACATCAGGCGGAACCGGAGGAGCCGACCCCCGACGAGCAGGAGATCTACTCGCTCCCGATCACCGATCTGAACCTCTCGGTGCGGGCCAGAAAGTGCACGACGAAGCTCGGGATCGGCACGATTGGCGACCTTGTCCGACGGACGGGCGAGGATCTTATGGAGTGCAAAAACTTCGGCGTCACGAGCCTCAACGAGGTCCGGGAAAAACTCGCCGAACGCGGCCTCAAACTGCGTGGCGACTGAGGCCCCAGGCGGGGCAGAATGTGCGAAAACCGCTGAAATAAAGCCGTTTTCTGGACTCCTTCAGGGTCCGTTTATTTGCGTTTTTCAAGGTTCCTCGATAGTGTTGACAGGTGACGCCGTGCGCGACCGCAACCGACCGGGAGAATCCCTTGACCGCAGCAAGCCTGAAGGAAAAGCCCGTCCGTGACCTCGCCAGACTGGCGAAACAGCACGGCGTGGCCGGTTGGCATTCGATGCGGAAGGACCAGCTCATTCGGGCACTGGTGCGGAAAGCCCGCTCCAGGCGGCCCGTGACCGACGCCACTCCTTCGGTCAATCGGGCGGTCGTTCCTCCGACCGCCGCCGCCGGGGCCGCCAATCGCCGCACCGTCGCTGCCGGCGGTCCTGGCGTTGTCGCGGGTCGGCCGCGGCCCGTCGAGGAATCGGCCCGCTCGCCGCAAGAAACCGTTGTCTCCCAACGAGTTCGGGAGGCCCGGGAGCGGCTCGCCAGGGTCAAGAACCTGGCCACGCCCCCGGAGAGTGGCCGCGGCACCCGCAACGTCCGCGATCGGATGGTGGCCATGGTCCGCGGCCCGCACTGGATCCATGTCTTCTGGGAAGTGGCGCCGCGAAGCATCGCCAGGGCGCAGGCTGCCCTCGGCCAGGAATGGCACGGTGCCCGGCCGGTTCTCCGGCTTCTGGAACTCGAAAACAGCCTGCGGGGCTCCCCTTCGGAGCGGGTGATCCGCACCATCGCCGTGCACGGCGGGCTCAAGAACTGGTTCATCGACATCCGCGAACCGGTCCGCTGCCGCGTCGAAATCGGCTATCTGGCGACGACGGGCCGGTTTCACAGCCTGGCCCGCAGCAATGCCGTTTCCATGCCCGCCGGAACCCAGTCCGACACGCTCGACAGCCATTGGGGAGACATCGCCTCCGACTGCGAGAAGATCTACGCCATGAGTGGCGGATACTCGCCGGAGAACAACAGTACGGAACTCCAAGAACTGTTCGAGGAACGACTGCGGCGACCGATGGGCCCTCCCGTGGCCCGCCGCTCGGTCCAGCAGGACGAGGATGGTGAACTGCGGACGAGCGACTTTCAGCTCGAGGTCGATGCCGAAATGATCGTCTATGGTGCGACCCAACCCGGCTCGTATGTCACGCTCCAGGGGGAGCCTGTCAAGGTGCAGGCCGACGGCACCTTCCGGGTCCGGGTCGACCTGCCGAACAAGCGTCAGGTGCTGCCGATCATCGCCAGCACCTCGGATGGCGTCGAGCGGCAGACGGTCGTCCTGGCCGTGGAGCGAAACACGAAATCGATGGAACCGCTGGGACGGGACGCCGGCGAGTTCTGACCCTTGATCCGAAAGCGCGACGGTCTCGAGGCCGTCCTGAGGTGCCCGCGAAAGGAGTGTGCGGCGATAAGTTTTCTGCCATGTTCGTGATGCGTCGAACCATGCCGGTGAGCTCTTAACGAGGCTCGTTGGGGGCCGACAACGATTCCGGTCGCGTGTCCCGCCGCCGGCCCGACCCAGGTCGAAGCCGTGCGGATCGCATGCCCCGGGATTTGAGGCACCCCCGTCTTTTTATTGAACGAGCTCTCCGCATTCCCCGGCGCCACGGCATTGCGGTGGAAAACTTATCGCCGCCTGCTCCCACCGCGGCTCTCGCCCGCCAGCCAGGCCTCCAACGCGTTCTTGGGTTCGGCGTGAAAGACGCTGCCGAACGCCCTGTCGAACGACTCGCCTGCATCGAGGGCGGCGGCCACGGCAGCCAGTTTTGCCGGCGACCCGATGCCGCCCAGGAATCCGGCCCCGAGGGCCGAACTGACCGCCGGCGGTGATGCGTCTGACAGCAGACCGTCGGCGGATTCGAGACGCGGGAGCGAGGCGGCCGTTTCGAGCCTCCACCTGCCGACGCTGGCGGCCTTCGGGACCGCCCTCGCCGCCAGCGTGCGGCCGGCACCACGGGCGAACCAGGCGGGAGCGGCACGGGAAAGATAGGCTGCCGCGCCGATCTGCTCGGTCAGCAATGCCTGGAGTTCCGCCTCGGATCCGTCTTCCGAGGCGGCTGGCGGAACGATCGCCCCATAGACGACATCTCCGACGACGCCGGAAAGACCCACCGAGGTCTGCGGCCGCTCGTCGCCGACCACGGCCTGCCAGAAGTTCGAGAAATCGTAGGGCTTGTTGAAGACGAAGAGGACGAGCCCGCCCTTGGCGATCGGCTTCCCCTTGCCGACGATCTGCCCGCCCGTGGTCTCGCAGACCCGCTCGGCCGCCTCGGCGATGGCGTCGAGTCGGGATTGTGGCAGGTTGCCGATGACGGCGATGTCACCGCGGCGAACGACGGCATGCGGTTCGCCGTCGAGCGTTCGCTTCCAGAGCTTTTCGCCGGCCGCCAACCGGATCGCCATCAGTTCCTCATGACCGAGGCTGCGGCTGCGGCCTGCGGCGGCGATCGTCGCCAGCGAATCGGCCGGCTGGAGCATGTCGAGTCTGGCCCCCTGGTCGATCCACTTCTCGAGAAGCCCGATCGCTTCGGCCGGGAGGGGTGGCTTGCCGATCGGCATCCGCTGCCCATCGATCCCGGCAGACCCTTTGACCTTGCGGATGATCAGGCTGTCGCCGGCACTGCCGGCGACGAAGGGTGCCCCGCTCTCGCCCCCGCGGTTCAGCGAGGCGAAGGTGGCCATCGAGAGCCGGGCCTCGGGGTCGTCGGCGTCGTGGCAGCCGCCACAGTTTTTGACGAGCATGGGCGCGATCTCGAAGGCAAACGAGACCTCGCCGGGCCCGAGCACCACCGGCTCGCTCGCCGGCTGGACCGCGGGCCGGGTTGCGGGGGTCGTGGCGACGGGTCGGACGGCTACCGCCGGAGCAGGGGCACGGGCGAGCATATCGATGCCGACCGTTGGATCGGGTCCGTCGAACGGGGCCCCGGAATCGATCCAGCGAACGAGCACCGCCAGTTCCTCGGGAGCCACCCGTCCGCCGCCGCGGGGCATGTCGCCCGACTCGATCACCTCGACGATCCGGCTCGAGGCACCCTGGCCCCGGGCAACCACGCCGGTCCTCATCAGCCCCTCGTACGAGGCCATCTGGAAGTCGCCCTTGCGGCCTGTGACATGACAGCCGCCGCAGTGCCTGGAGAGCATCGGGGCGATCTGACGGGAAAAACTGGTTGTCTGACCGGCGGCCGAGGGCTGCAGGACCGGCCGTCGCGGTTTGGGCGGCTGGGTTGCCTGCGGCATCGATTCTTTCGCCTGCGGCATGGTGGCCTTCGCCGAGGTTTTCGACCGTGCGGCCGAAACCTTCGGGATCGCGATCGCCGACATGTCGACGCCTTCGAGTTCGAGGTCTTCCTTCAACGTCGCGCATGCCGCAGCCAGTGGACGCACTCCCGAGGGCGGATGGTCCGCAGCCAACAGGGTCTCGAGGTCTGCGAGTGTCGCTGCCAAGGCAGCCCTGGCCTTGAGCGGTTTGCCTTCGTCGAGCATCGACCTGGCCTTGTCGAGCCCAAGTCGTACCGACTGGGGCGTCGCAGCCGGAGGCTCAGCAGCGGACAGGAGAAAACCGCTCGATCCGCCGAGCGACAGGGGAAGGGCCAGGATCACCAACGACGCCTGAAAGGCCAGGCGGGACGACAAGCAGAACCGGGAGTTTGGGCTCATCGTGGTTCTCCGGCGGCCTGTCGATGGTGTCGCGGCGTTCGGTGCCATACCAGACTCCAAGGAGAAAGGACGCCAGGAGCAATCCGACCGCCGCCGCAATCAAAGCATAAACCCTCCAGCCCGCGAGCGTCAGGCCCGTGGTTGTCGCGATCACCGGAGCCTCCTCCGACGCCGGCTCTGAGGGGTCGGGAATCGCGAAGTCATCGGCCGCAAACGCCCCGCCTGCCCTCTGGCCGGAGGCCAAGGCCGCGATCGAAGCCTCCGCCGCCCTGCTCTCGAGACTCGTCGGCTGCCTGCGGTCGGCGGTCTTCGGGACCACGACCCGGGTCTCGCACTTGGGACAGGGAACGGTCGTCCCGCCCCAGCGGGTGGGCACATGGAGCCGTGCCCGGCAACGGGTGCAGCGAAAGTCAATCGGCATCGCCGCTCCCGCCTCCGGCCTCCGGGCCGGTGACGGCCCGGGATCTGGGCCGTCGTCGGCCCGGACGACGATCGCGCCCCCGACGTCGCCCGCGGCTCGGCCGCTCGATGGCCGCGATGCCGGCCATCACCGCGGTGGCGATGACGCCCGTCAGCCAGATCGCCGCCAGCACGAGAGCGACCCTGGTGCAGCCGCGGGAGCCCCCGACGTCGCCGAGCGACCCCAGCAGGCCGCCCAGTCCAGCGACCACCATGATCGCGATCGGTAGCAGGAGCGAGGCGATGACGCCCCAGACGAGCACCTGCCTGACAACGCGATTCATTCGAGGGAGTCCACGAGCCCCGGTCTCTCTCACGGACCGGTGGAAGCAGTGTGCGGCGTCGGATCCCCCAGCGTCAAGAAACCGGGCCGTTGAGCCTTGGGTCTGGCGAGCCGGTGTGGTCGCAATCGGCCGCAAATCCCTACACTCGATCGCATGATCGCCCCTCGAGACAGGCACGACTTTGGTTCAGGGCTTGTCCGTTGCCTTCTGATCGCTGCGGCTGGCCTGGCTGCCACGGTGTCCCGGGCCGACAGGGTTGAACTGGCCGACGGGCGGGTACTCGACGGGAGTTTCGCCCTCATCCCAGGGGTCTCGGTCGATCCCACGGCGGAGCAGGCGGCCCGGGATGCCGGCACGCCGATCCTGATGTGCGACGACCAGCTGACCCGGGTGATGGTGTCGAAGCGGCGGGTCGCCCGGATCGAGCAGCGGCCGGCCGAACTGGGCATCGAATCGATCAGGATTCCGCAGCGGGTGGCGGAAGGAGGACGCCGCGTGAGCGCCGTCGGCAGTCCGGTCGAGGCCACACCGTTCGACGAGTATGGGAGACGCATCCTCGGCCTCGCGACGGCCTCGGGCCGGGCCGACCTGGTTCAGGGGATCACGCGGATCACCCCGCGCTGGACGAGCGTCGAAGGCCTGACCACTGAGCAGCCGATCGTTCTCGACATGCGGATCGCCACGTCCTCGATCCCGCGTGAGGTGCTCCGCAAGGTGATCGACCAGCACCTCGACCGGCGGGATTCCGACCAGCGTCTGCGGGTGGTCCGGCTTCTCCTGCAGGCCGAGCGGTACGAAGACGCCAAGTCCGAACTCGACGACGTGCTCGCCGACTTTCCCGACCTCGCGGCGCTCGAGGAGGAACGAAAGGGGCTCGCCCGGCTGGCGGCCGGCAGGCTGCTCGACGAGGTGCTGCAACGGGGAAGGGTCGGGCAGGATCGGCTGGCGATCCGGCTGCTCGACGACTTCCCCACGAACGACGCCGGCGGCGAACTGCTGGAGCGGGTCCGCGAGGCCCGCGACTCCTACCGCGATCGAAGGGCCCGGGCGCGAAACATCGTCGAACAGCTCGGCAGGAGGCTGGAGGCGATTGAGGACGAGGGCGACCGGACAGAGGCGGCGGCCGTGATCACCGAATTGACCCGCGAACTGTCGTTCGCCACCCTCGACCGTCTCTCGACCTTCGAGCGGCTGGGCACAGACCCGGAGATGCCGCCCGATCGGGCTCTGGCGATCGCGACCAGCGGCTGGGTGCAGGGCGCGGCGGCGGCGACGGACAACCTCAAGCTGGCACTCTCGGCCGTCCGGGTCCGCGGCCTGATGGCCGAATATCTCCGCTCGGCCGAACCGGACGAACGGGCCGCGGCCCGCGACCGAATGGCGGAGGAAGAGGCCTTCTCGGCCGAGACGGTGGCCGCGGTCGCCCGCCAGATGCGTCCCCCCTGCGAGCCCTCGCCGCCGATCGCCGCCGGGCTGCACGAGATCGTGGTGCCCGGCAGGGCGGGCCGTCCACCCGTCCGCTGCCTCGTGCAACTCCCCCCCGAATACGATCCGCTGGGTCGCTACCCGGCCATCGTCACGCTCCATGCCGCCTGGTCGACGCCGCTCAACCAGATCGAATGGTGGGCGGGGGGGGTCGGAGCCGACGGGCAACGCCGCGGCATGGCCGCCCGCCACGGCGCGATCCTGATCGCGCCGGCCTGGGCCGCCGAACAGCAGTCGACCTACGAGTATTCCGCCCCCGAACATGCCGCCGTGCTCGACTCGCTCCGCGAGGCGTTGAAGCGGTTTGCGATCGACACCGACCGCGTCTTCCTCTCCGGCCACTCGCTCGGAGGCGACGCGGCCTGGGACATCGCCCTCGCCCACCCCGACCTATGGGCAGGCCTGATCGCGATCTCGCCGACCGCCGGGAAGTATGTCGACCACTACTGGCCCAATGCCCGCTCGCTTCCGATCTACATCGTCGGCGGCGAACTCGACGGCGGCAGCCTCAAGCGGAATGCGATGGATCTCGACCGGTACTTCAGCAAGGGATTCGACGCGACCTACGTCGAGTACAGGGGCCGGGGCCACGAGCACTTCTCCGACGAGATTCTGCGGATCTTCGCCTGGATGTCGCTCAAGAAGCGGTCCTTCTTCCCGCGGTCGATCGATGCGGTCTCGATGCGGCCCTGGGACTGCTTTTTCTGGTGGCTGGAGATGGCCGGACCGCCGCCCAAAACCGTCGTGCTCCCGGCCCAATGGCCGCCCACCGGACGGCCGCTGGCGATCGAGGGCAAGACCACCCCGGGCAACAGTGTCGTCGTGCACTGTGGCGCCGACCGGGTGCGGATCTGGCTCTCACCCGAACTGGTCGACTTCAGCCGTCCGATCACGGTCACGCTCGACGGCCGCAGGCTGGCCCGCGACGGCGTGGAGCCGGACGTCGATCTGCTGCTCGAAGACCTGCGGCTGCGGGCCGACCGTCAGCACCCGTTCTGGGCCATGGTCGAATCATCCCGGGAGTGATGACACGGAAAACCTCGGCTTCGAGCCGAGTTTTCCCAGGCCGGCTCCGCCGGCTGGTGCTTACCCGGCCCTCCGGGCCTGTCGCGGGGTAGCGATGCTTTGAAAGGCTGAAGCCTGTCCCACATCGGACAGGGAGGCGAAGGGGTCGGCGAATGCTCGAGGAGCGTTTGGACAAAGCATCAGGCTTCAGCGGCCAACGGGCTCGACCGGCCGGCGAGCCACCTCCGGCTCCTGCTGGCTGCGGGGCAGGGCGAAGCCCGCCATGTACCAGCCGTCGGCGACCGTTTCGGTCCCGAGTCCAAAGGTGCCGAAGTACCGCCGGACGAGTTCGAAGTCGGGGAGCGTGCTGCCGTCGATCTTCTGGGATCGGACGCTCCCCTCCTTGCCGTCGCCGAAGGCGGCGTTGAGCAGCTGTCCCATCAGGCTCTTCGACTTCGGCATCGAACCCTGCCGCAGCATCTCGTAGGCCGGCCGGATCGAATCCTCGGCCCGACCGAACGATCGCATGGCCATCGACGAGGGAAACAGCTTTCGCGTCTCGGCGGACACGGCCTGGTAGTCCGGAGTCGATGCGAGCGACTCGACCGATCCCGAGGAGGCCAGCACCCGCTCGAGCAGATCCCGATGCGAGGCGATCAGCAGGTGCCCCTTGGCAACGGTCACGGCGGAGTGCGGCAGGAGCTTCTCTTCGCGGTCGCGGAGTCGGCCGCGGCGACGATGGGCGTCGTCCTCGTTGTCGGCATGGGCCACGTCGCCGCCGGGGGTCTCGACCTCCAGCTTGGGAATCGACGAGGAGCGGTCGATCATCTCCCATATGACATGGCCGCCTGACTCGATCTTCTGCATGTCGGGATCGGTGGCCATGCTTTTGGCGACCGTCGCTGCGACCTTGGCCGGATCGGCGGCCTCGATCGCGATCACCAGCCGCTCGCTTTCGGGCCCGATCGGCGTGGCATAGTCGCTGAGCAAGGTGATCCGCTTGCCGAGGCAGGCGACGAGATCCTGCTGGACGTCGATCTGCGGGCCGTCCGGATCCTCCTTGAGCGACGCGATCACGTCGTCGAAAACCCCCTTCTCGCCGACGATGTCGTCGACGAGCGATTCGGCGGAATTGAAGGCGGCCGCCATGTCCCACTGCATCGCCACCCAGCTGGAAACGTCACGCGGCACCCAGTCCGGCGGATCGATCTGGGACGCATTGGGAAACTCGAGCATCCGCGCCGCCAGGTTGAAGCGGTCCGCGGCGAGCGGCTTGCGGCCGGGCAGCGGCGGCGCGAAGACCATCGTGTGGTGGTGCACCTCGTGGGTTCCATGGCCGAAAACGACGACGCCGCCGGCTCCCTTCACGGCATCGAACCCCTGCCGCGAGAGGATTGCGACATAGTCGGGCCCCTTCCGCTTCTCGCGGGGCGGATTGGCGGCCTGATTGAGCCTGGCGTAGGAAAGGGGATCGACGAACCAGCGAATCGGAGCGGTGACTGCCGGCAGATCCTTGCCGCAGCGGGCCATGATCGCCTGAAACGCCGGCTGGGCGGCGAGCGGGTTCTTCAGCTCCTGCTTCAGCGTGCCGGCCATCTGGGCCACCGTGGCAGGGTGATCGCCAACGATCAGTGCTCCGGGCAGCACCACGAAGCCGACCTGCCGGGCCCGCCCGGCAGCCCCGTTCTCCGCGTCGGGAAGCTGAAACGCCTTCATGCCGGCGGCGGTCGAGGCGGCGTCGGTGAGCTGTTTTGCGTTCTGTTCGAGGAGCCGCTTGGTGACGGTATCGATCAGGGACTGGGTCTCGGCATCGCGTCCGGTCGTGTCGACGAGCAGGACCGAGGCGAGCAGGCCGGGCGTCGGTTCGATCGCCGCCAGCACCAGTTCGCCACCGGGCACCTTCTCGAGGTCCTCGAGGGTCAGCCCGAGCTTGCCGAGACGCTGCCGGCCGGCCGTCCGCAGCTGGGTGCGAAAACTTTCCATGAACGGCTTCATCACCGGATCCTGCAGGAGCTGGCCGTATTGGGTGCGGTCGAACCGCTCCTGAAGCCCCTGCGGGTCGGCGACGCTGATCCAGGCCCGCGTCGTGCCTGGAAGGATCTTTTCGCTGGGCGGAAAGGAGCCGGCTGCGGCCGTACCCGCAAACAGGACCGCGACGGCAGGGCCGATCAGGGCGGAGAGGCTGGAGGAGTACCAACGGGGCGTGACTGTGGCCGAGATCATTCCCTTCACGACTGCTCCTTCAAACATGAAAGCGACTGGACAACGGTTCCAAGGCAACGACAACCCGCACTGCGGTCGAACGACACTGCCGACGGAGAGAATCCGCCGCACACATCGACCGACTGGCGAACCGGGGAAGTGTGGCAGGAAGCCGCAATTTGCTCAATGTCATTCGACCGTCGACCGCGGCAAGACGGGCAGGCTGGGCAGGCGGCTCGCGGCCGGCACGACGACGATGGCTGCAAGCGTGACCGCGATCGCGACGGCGAGGATTGTTTCGGTCGAGGCCCGGGCTTCGTCGGCCCTCCAGAGACGCTCCCCGCAGCCGACGAGGCCGACGAGCAGCCCGGCGGCGGCGACGAGCCCTGCGACGGCAAGAGCGGCTGACGGCCCGGCCTCCGACCCGGAGGGACTGAGCACGAGCGCGACGAGGGGCGGCCAGCCGAGGATCGCGGCCGTTCCCGCGGTGGTCGTCACGGCGTCGCCATACCTGCCGAGCGGAGCCAGCAGCCGCAGCGGCCGGGTATCGGCAGCAGACCGGTGCAGGCGTCGCCAGCCCTGCCTCCATGAGACTCCGTCGCCGAGCGTCGCCTCGGGAACGGCCAGCGTCACGAACGAGGCGAGGGAGAGCGTCACGGCATGGCGGGCGGCCGCGGGATCGAGAAACAGCCAGCCGACCATGCCGCCAAGCGCCGCCGCCATCGCGGCGGCATTGAGCAGCGTCCGGATCGCCCCGAGCGGCCGGCCCTGCCGCTCGACGCCGAAGCCGACCACCGCCACGGCCGCCCAGCCGGCGGCTGCCGCGGCGATGAACAGACCCGCATTCCCCGGCCCCCCTGCGACGAGGCCTGCCGCCGCCGCGACCCCGGCGGCGGCGAGCGTGACCGAGGCCGCGTCGGCCGCCTGCCCGCCGCGGACGACGAGCATGGCGTTCGTGACCGCCGCGGCACCTGCCACCAGCGTCACCACACCCGCCAGCCAGAACGTGCCCGCCGCCAGCGATCCCAGCCACCAGCCGCAGACCGGCCATGCCATCCGTTCCAGGGCCCAGACGAACGTGCCTTCCGCTCCGATGCCGAAACCCCGAAAGACGGTTCTCGGCAGGTCGCCGACGCCGCCGACGGCGAGCAGTCCGGCCGCGAAGACCGTCGTGGCCAGTCTCGCGGCGACCGAGTCGCCTGCAGGACCGTCGGCCGCCCCGACCGCCCAGGCGGCCACCGCCGCTGCGACCAGCATCAGCCAGGAGGCCGGCCGCCTGGCGTCGTATCGCACGAGGATCGGAAAGAGCAACAAGGCTGCGATCACGGGCGCATGATCCGCGAGGTCAGGACCTCGGCCGCACCTGCCCCTGCACCCGGTGGGGCAGGCCGAGGATCCGCAGGAAGCCCTCGGCGTCGGTCTGGTTGTACGACCCGCCTCCCTCCATCGATGCGATCGCCGCGTCGTAGAGGCTCTGCGAACTCTCCCTGCTCTTCACGAGCATGTTGCCCTTGTAGAGGCTGAGTTCGACCGTGCCGGTCACCGGCTGTTGGGCCTCGCGGATGAAGGCCAGCAGGGCGTCCATCTTCGCGCAGTACCAGAAGCCGTAATACACCATCTCCGCCACCTCGGGCGAGAGCCGGTCCCGGAGGTGGACCAGGTCGCGGTCGAGCGTCATCTGCTCGACGAGCCGGTGGGCCTCGTAGAGCAGCGTCATGCCCGGGGCCTCGTAGACGCCACGGCTCTTCATCCCCACGAGCCGGTTCTCGACGATGTCGGTCCGGCCGACGCCGTTCCGCCCGCCGATCTCGTTGAGCGCGAGCACGATCTCGTGGGCCGGCAGCGGCCGTCCGTTGACCCGCACCGGAACGCCCGACTCGAAGTCGATCCGCACCGTCTCGGGTGTCTCCGGGGCGGCCTGCGGCGAGACGGTCATCCCGAAATCGACGAGGCCGAAGCCGTCGGTCGTGAGTTCCTCGAGCAGCCCGGCCTCGTAGCTCGTGTGCAGGCAGTTTTCATCGGAGCTGTAGGGCTTGCTCTTGGAGGCCTTCACGGGGATGTTGCGGGCGTCGCAAAACTCGATCAGCTCCTTGCGTCCGGGGAAGCGCTCGCGGAAGGCGGCGATCCGCCACGGAGCGAGCACGGTGATCGACGGGTCGAGGGCCTCGGCGGCGAGTTGGAAGCGACACTGGTCGTTGCCCTTGCCGGTGGCCCCGTGGGCGTAGACGGTCGCTGCCTCCCGGTGGGCGATCTCGACGCAGACCTTCGAGATCAGGGGGCGGGCGATCGACGTCCCGAGCAGATAGGTGCCCTCGTAGCGGGCCTGCCACTGGAGCGTCGGGAAGGCGAAGTCGCGGCAGAGCTCCTCGCGGACGTCGACGATCATGGCATTGACGGCGCCGCAGTCGCGGGCCTTCTGCAGGATCGCCTGCCTGTCCTCGCAGGGCTGGCCGAGATCGACGTAGACCGCGATCACGTCATAGCCCTGCTCGATGAGCCAGCCCAGGATCACCGACGTGTCGAGCCCGCCCGAATACGCCAGCACGCACTTCTGTTTTGCCATTTCTTGTTTTTCCATTCCTTTCAAAGCCGGCTCGTGTCTCTCTTCCGCTCAGACCTCGTGCACCAGGGCCATATTGTGGCCTCCCGTTCCGAAACCGGAACCCGCCACCAGCAATATCCGGTCGCCCCGCTGAAGCCGCCCCTGGCGGAGCCCCCAGTCGGTGACATGTTCGAGGATCGAGCTCGTGTCCTTCGTGGCCGCGATCGCCAGCGGCGTCACGCCCCAGTACAGCGTCATCTGGCGGAGCGTGGCGGGGTTGTCGGAAAGTCCGACGGTCGGCACGGCGCCGCGGCGCTTCGAGCGGGCGATCGCCGTGACGCCGCTCTTGCTCGCGACCACGAAAAGCTTGGCGTCGAGTTCGCCCGCGATCCGGCTGGCCCCGTCGACCACCGCCTGCGTGATCGGATGCAGGCCGTCGACGAGAAACTCCGGCGACGGCAGAAAATCCTGGACAGGCACGCCGGCCGAGCCTCGGGCGGCCAGAAACCTGCCCTCCAGATACTGCCAGCGGTCGGCGAGGTACTGCTTCTCGGTTTCGCTGGCGATCCGCCGCATCATCTCCACGACCAGTCTCGGATGCTCGCCGATCGCCGTCTCGCCGGAGAGCATGCAGGCGTCGGCCCCGTCGAGGATCGCATTGGCGACGTCGGTCGTCTCGGCCCGGGTCGGCCGCCGGGCGTGCTGCATGCTGTCGAGCATCTGCGTGGCCACGATCACCGGCTTCTGATACCGCTGGCAGGCCCGGATGATCCGCTTCTGGACCATCGGCATGCTGGCGACGTCGGTCTCCACGCCGAGGTCCCCGCGGGCCACCATCACCGCGTCGGCCGCCTCCACGATCGAGTCGAGGTTTTCGATCGCCTCCCGCTTCTCGATCTTGGCGACGACCCGGGCGAGCGACCCGCGGGTTCGGAGCAGCTCCTTGAGCAGCTTGACCTCGACGGCCGACCGCACGAACGACAGGCTGACGAAGTCGATCCCGGCCGCCGCAGCCCACTCGGCATGCTGCCAGTCGGCGGCGCTCATGGCGGCCACCGAGAGCTTCACGCCCGGCAGGTTGACCCCCTGGCGGCTGCGGACGGTGCCCCCCTGAATGACCCGGCATCTGACCCAGTCGGCGTTTCGCTCCTCGACGATCAGGCTGATCGTGCCGTCGGTGAGCATCACGGAGTCGCCCGCGGAGAGTTCGTCGACGAGCGGGGCGTAGGTGGTCGTGAACTCCCCCGGCTGATGGCTTTCGATGCCGCGGACGAACTTCACATGGCTCCCCGCGACGCATTCGACGGCGCCGCCCGGCAGTTCGCCGAGCCGGATCTTCGGTCCGGCGAGGTCGGCCAGCACCCCGACGGGCCGGCAGAGGGCGTCTGAAACCCGGCGGATCCGGTCGAGCGACTCCTGGTGCTGCTCGACCGAACCGTGGGCCATGTTGAGCCGAAACACGTCGACGCCCGCCTCGACCAGCCCGCGGATCGCATCCTCGTCCCGCGAGGCGGGGCCGAGGGTGGCCACGATCTTTGTGCGAACGATCTCCGGGGGGCTGGGCATGATGCTCGTCATGGCACGATTCCTGCGTGGCGGGGAGGAGAGAGGGGGTGGGTTTGGGCCGACAGAGTACCACGGAGGACGGGATTGCCGATCGGGAGCTGGAGGATGTTCGATGTGGGACAGGCTTCAGCCTGTCGTGGCCTCAACTCGCCCGACCCGCTCGGGGCTACCCACGCCCTCTCGTCGGACGTTCGCCTCGGCCCTCCGGGGCCCTCGGCTCTCTGCATGTCCGCTTCGCTTCGCCATCCTGGCTGCGCTCGCACCCATAGCCCGCTCGAGGGCATGGGCAGCCCCTCGCTGATCCGTAAGGCTGCATGACCGGGCAAGACCGATGAGGGAGCCCAGGCATGCGCGGATCACGCGTTTCGTGCATCGCAGCAGTCCGTTTCTTCAACGAGGCATCGGGAGGGGTTGCCCATGCTCCGGGAGCCGGCGTTGCTGACAAGCGCAGGCATGGATGCCGAAGCGAAGTCAGCATCGAGTGATGCGAAGGCCAGGATGGCCGCAGCGAACGTCAGGCGAAGGGGCGTGGGCAACCCCTCCCACGCGAGACACTGCGGGAAGAAGCGGTTTCGCGACGCTACGAATTGCCCCGCCCAGCATGAAAATGAGGTAAAACATTGCGGCGTGAATATTCACGTTTCCTGTAAAATCGAGGTCTTTCAGCCGCCAGAGGCTCAGGTTTTGAGGGCCGGTTTTCCGGGCCCGGAATTGGCCCGCCCCAGCGATTGCCGAGCCTTTCCCTTCCCGGAGCGATGAGCAGCATGTGGCGGAATCGTCGGGTGATCGTCGCGGGGGGCACGGCCGGTTTCGGCCTCGTGCTGGCCCGACACCTCTCCCGGGCAGGGGCGAGGGTGCTGATCGTGGGGCGGTCGTCCGAGGGCGTGCGGAAGGCGCTCGAAGCCTGCGATTGGGCCGGGGATCCGATCGATCGGCTGCAGGGCATCGCCGCCGAGCTCGGCAGGGCGGGGGAAGGCAACCGGGTGGCGGCCGAGGCCCAGCGGCTCCTCGGCGGGGTCGACGCCCTCTTCTTCTGCGTCGGCCGGTCGGGCCGGGCGGCGATCCTCGGCGCGACGCCGCAACTGCTGCAGGAATACCTCGACGCCAACCTGCTCTCGGCCGTGGAGATCACCCAGGCTGTCGCCGACGATGTCGCCGCCGCCCGTGGGCATCTCGTCTACATCGGCAGCCTCGCGGGCAAGATCGTGATGCCCTTCATGGGTCCCTACAGCGTCGCCAAGTCGGCACTGGCGGCATATGCCGACGCGATTCGCATCGAGATCGCCCCGCGTGGGGCCCACGTGCTGCTCGTCTCCCCGGGACCGATCCGGCGGACCGCCGACGATCCCGCGGCAGATCGGGCGGCGACCCGCTATGCCAAGGAGGCGGTCGCGGCCGGTCTGCCCCCGGAGGCGGCTGCACCCGGCGGCACGACGAGCCTCGGGCAGCTCGACCCCGACGGTCTCGCCCGGTCGATCCTCGACGCCTGCCGCCGACGGACGAGCGAACTCGTCGTGCCGCGGAAAGTCGGCCTGCTCGCCGGGATCATCGAGTGGTTTCCCGACGCCGGCCGCCGGCTCCTCGACCGCGCAACCCGTCGCCAGCGAAATCAGCAGCGGAATCAGTAGAGCGGGGAGTGCGATCCGAGCGAGAGCCGGAGGAATTCATCTCGCGTGCTCGGATTTTCCAGAAACGATCCCCGCATCGCGGAGGTGATCGTCTTGGAATTCTGCTTCTGCACGCCCCGCATCATCATGCAGAGATGGTAGGCCTCGACCACCACGCCCACGCCCTGCGGCTGGATCGTGTCCCAGACGGCCTGGGCGATCTCCTCGCTGAGCCGCTCCTGCACCTGGAACCGGCGGGCATACATGTCGACAAGCCGGGCCGCCTTCGAGAGCCCCATGATCCTGCCGTTGGGCACGTAGGCCACGTGGGCCTTGCCGAAGAACGGCAGCAGGTGATGCTCGCACATCGAGTAGAGGTCGATGTCACGGACGAGCACCATGCTCTGATGGTGCTCCTCGAAGAGGGCGTCGCCGATGGCATCCTTGGGAGTCAGACCGTAGCCGTGGGTGAGAAACTCCCAGGCCTTCTTCACCCGCTCGGGCGTCTTGACCATGCCCTCACGGCTGGGATCGTCGCCGCAGCGGCGGATCATCTCGGCCACGAGCGATTCAAACGGCACTGCCGACAGATCAGGAACGACATCGCTCATGCAGATGCTTCTCCGAGGTATTCGACTGCGTTGCGGGGCGTTTCATGAAGCACGATCCGGACGAGTCGAATGCCCGACGGCAGGGCCGGAGCCACCCGTTCCCAGATCGCCACCACGAGATTCTCGGCCGTCGGATTGACGCCCTCCATCCACGACACCTGCAGGTTCAGGTTGCGGTGGTCGACGTCGCGAATCACCCGCTCTTCGAGCATGTCACGGAGCTGCTTGAGGTCCATCACGAACCCCGTCTCCGGGTCGACAGGCCCCTCGACGGTCACCTCGAGTTCGTAGTTGTGGCCGTGCCAGAGCGGGTTGGCGCACTCGCCGAAGACCTCGGTGTTGCGGGCGTCAGACCACTCGGGCCGATGGAGCCGGTGGGCCGCGGAAAAGTGGACCCGACGGGTGGCCCGGACGATCGACATGCGAGGCGACTCCCAGGGTGCGGCGAAAAGGCACCGTCAGAGCATAGGAATCGGCGAAGCGGGTTGCAAAAATCAGGCCGCCTGCCGATTTGCGACCGACGGCGGGGTTGGGCAGGATGTGCCGATCGTCGGCGAGAACGGCCATCCGCAGATCCGACAGGACAGGCCCCCGGATTCGGTCGATACCGAATCAGGCCGCCGGGCGGAGCGGGCATGGTTTCTTTGGCACCTGAGCAGCTGGTCCCAATCATGGGCATGGGCATGGAACGGCGGGTGTGCATCGTCACCGGAGGCAGCAGGGGGATCGGCCTGGCGATCGCCAGCCGGTTTGCGGCGGCGGACGGACGTGTCGTGATCGCCGCCCGCGACCCCTCGGCCCTGGCGGTGGCCCGGGAGCGGGTCGAGGCCGCGGGGGGCGAGTGCGAAGCGGTGGTGGCCGACGTCGGCACGGCGGCTGGTGCCCGCGACCTGATCGCGGCCGCGGTGAAACGCTTCGCCCGGGTCGACGTCCTCGTCAACAACGCCGGAGACGCACCGCTCGGGCCGATCGCCGACACCGGCGACGAGGCCTTCGCCGACTGCCTTCGGGCCAACATCGGCTCGGTGTTCTTCTGCACCCGCTCGGTCTGGCCCGTCATGCGGGCCGGCGGCGGCGGCACGGTCGTCAATCTCTCGTCGCTGGCATCGATCGATCCCTTTCCCGGGTTCGCCGTCTACGGCGGAACCAAGGCCTGGGTGAACACCTTCACGAAGGCCGCCGCTGACGAGGGCCGGCCGCATGGCATCCGCGTTCTGGCGGTCGCGCCCGGGGCCGTCGAAACCCGGATGCTGCGGCATCATTTCCCCGACTTCCCCGCCACAGAGACGCTTGCGCCCGACGACGTGGCCCGACTCGTCGAGGCCTGCTGCGGGCCGGCTCTGGCACACTCGAGCGGGCAGACGCTCTTCATCCGCAGATGACGACCACCCACACCCGCAATCCGCGGCACTACAAGTACTTCGACCTGATCATGGCGTCGTTCGTGGCGGTGCTGCTCTGCTCCAACATGATCGGGCCGGGAAAGAGCTGCCTGGTGACGATCGCCGGCTACCCGCTGGTCTTCGGGGCCGGCAACCTTTTCTTCCCGATCAGCTACATCTTCGGTGACGTGCTCACCGAGGTGTATGGCTACGCCCGGGCGAGGAAGGTGATCTGGGCCGGCTTCGGGGCGATGCTGTTCTACGTGCTCATGAGCCAGATCGTGATCGCGATGCCCGTCAATCCGGCCGAGCCGTTCAACCAGCAGCTGCAGCCGGCCCTCGAAATCTGCTTCGGTGCCAGCTGGCGGATCGTGGCGGCCTCGGTCCTCGCCTTCTGGGCCGGCGACTTCGTCAACTCGTTCGTGCTCGCCAAGATGAAGCTTCTCACCGGCGGCCGCTGGCTCTGGACCAGGACGGTCGGCTCCACGTTCCTCGGCCAGTTCGTCGACAGCCTGATCTTCTATCCGCTCGCCTTCGCCAATGTCTGGCGGGCCGAGACGATCCTCAGCGTGGTGCTCTTCAACTGGCTGCTCAAGGTGGCGGTCGAGGTGCTGTTCACGCCGCTGACCTACATCGTCGTCGGCTGGCTGAAGCGGGTCGAAAACGAGGACTATTTCGACTCCCGGACGAACTTCACCCCGTTCTCGCTCAACGACTGAAAGCTTCCACACGGGGCGGGCGGCCGCGTTGCGGGAGAGGGGGGCGATCGCCTATCCTCCAGAGGCCCAAAAACCGACGCCGTTGTGGCGGCGGGCAGGGCAGGGCGTCGCACCGACCAAACCCGCGAGTGAGAGGATTTCGATGGCAGAGGCGTTTGCAGGCATCGGGAAGATCGCGTTCGAGGGCCCGACGACGAAGAACATGCTGGCCTTCCGGCACTACGACGCAGACGCGGTCGTGGAAGGCCGACCGATGCGGGACCACCTCCGGTTCGCCGTCTCCTACTGGCACACGATGCGGGGCACCGGAGGCGACCCCTTCGGCCCCGGCACGATGCTGCGGCCCTGGGAGACGGAGAGCGATCCCCTGAAGGCGGCACTGGCGCGGGCCGACGTGGCCTTCGAGTTCCTCGAAAAGCTCGGCTGCGACTTCTACTGCTTCCACGACCGGGACGTGGCCCCCGAAGGGGACACGCTCGCCGAGAGCAACGCCCACCTCGACGCCGTCGCCGACCGGCTGCTCGCCCACCAGCAGCGGACGGGCAAGAAACTGCTCTGGGGCACCGCCAATCTGTTCAGCAATCCGCGTTACGTCCACGGCGCCGCGACGAGCCCGAATGCAGAGGTCTTCGCCTACGCCGCCGCCCAGGTGAAGAAGGCGCTCGAGGTCACCCACCGCCTCGGCGGCGCGGGCTACGTCTTCTGGGGCGGCCGCGAGGGCTACCAGTGCCTCTGGAACACCGACATGAAGCGGGAGATCGACCACCTCGCCAGGTTCATGCACATGGCGGTCGACTACGCGAAGCAGATCGGCTTCAGCGGCCAGTTCTACTTCGAGCCCAAGCCCCGCGAGCCGATGAAGCACCAGTACGACTTCGATTCGGCCACCTGCATCAATTTCCTGCGTGCCTATGGCCTTGAAAAACATGTGAAGATGAACATCGAGACCAACCACGCCACGCTCGCCGGCCACGAGATGCAGCACGAGCTGGAATACGCCGGCATGCAGGGGTTCCTCGGCTCGATCGACGCCAACACGGGCGACACGCTCGTCGGCTGGGACACCGACCAGTTCCCGACCAACATCTACCTGACGACGCAGATCATGTACTCGATCCTCAAGTACGGCGGGCTGGCCCCGGGCGGCGTGAACTTCGACGCCAAGGTGCGCCGCGAGAGCTTCGAGCCGGTCGACCTGTTCCACGCCCACATCGGCGGCATGGACGCCTTCGCCAGGGGCCTGAAGATCGCCGCCGCGATGCGGGCCGACGGTGCGGTGCAGAAGCTCGTCGAGGAGCGGTATGCCTCCTGGTCGGGCCCGCTCGGCAGGCGGATCGAGGCGGGGGGCGAGAGCCTCGCCTCGCTGGAGAAAGAGATGCTCGCCAAGGGTGAGGCCCAGGCCTGCACCAGCGGCCGGCAGGAACTGTTCGAAAACCTGATCAACTCCTACCTCTGAGCCGGCCCCTGGGCGGGCTGCGGGCACCCCGGTGAAACCGACGCTTCCGGCAGGCTGGTCGGCGTTTCTGCACGGCCGACTCGGCCCCGCAAAGCGGTCGCTGCTCGGCTGGCGGGCCGCTCGCAGCGAGCGGGGCCGAACGCGGCCTTGGATCCCGATTCGGCCGCGGGCGGTGGACGGAGGGCCTTCGCCCGCGCCGTCGCTGGTTGAGATTCAACGCGACCGCGGCAGCATCACCGGGATCGGGGCCGACCTCGAATGGCTCCGCAGCCGGAGCGGGTTCAGCACCGCCTGGCGGCGGATCGGCGTGGTCATCGAACTGCTCTCGCAACCGGGTGTTCCCGACGGCTGCTGGCAGGCCGATCTCGCCGACGCGATCCGCGACCCGGGCCCGGTGCTCGGCTTCTGCTCAAACCTGCCGGAGTCGATCCTCGTGCCCGACCGCGGGTTTCATGCCGGGCGAGGCTACGCCCGCGAACGCCTGGCAGCTGCCGCGGCGGCGGCGTTCGAGGCCCGGGATGCAACGCTCGTCTGGCGCGGCAGCCCGACCGGCCGGGGCGACTATTGGAAACCCGGGATGCAGGCCTCGGACCCCGGCCTGCGGCAACGGGTGCGGATGTGCCTTGCGCTGCGGGATGCGATGCGGGCCGATCCCTCGCTCGACGTCGATGCGCGGATCATCGCCGGACGGAGCGTCGCCCCCGATGCCGTGGCCGCCTACCGCGAGGCGGGCATCGAAGGCGGCACGATCCCACAGGAGTCCTGGCTGGGACGGCGGTTCGCGATCGACATCGACGGCAATGCCAACGCCTTCAGCAACCTCTTCATCCGGCTCGTCTACGGCTGCTGCGTGCTCAAGGTCGCCTCTCCCGCAGGCTTCCGCCAGTGGTACTACGACCGGCTCGAGCCCTGGCGGCACTACGTCCCGATCGCCGCCGACCTCTCCGATCTCGTCCAGCGGATCGCCTGGTGCCGGGAGCAGCCGGACGAGTGCCGGCGGATCGCCACAGAGGGCCGTTCACTCGCCCTTTCGATGACACCGGCGAGCGAAACCCGACTTGCCTTGGAGCGGATCCGCGACAGGCCGCCTGTCAGCCGCCCGATGACGGCGACGTGACGGGGGCGGCCACCTTCTCGATCGCCCGCCGCAGCGACTCGAGCCGTTCGGGGTCGACGATCTTCCCTCCATCGAGGTCGGTGAGGTGGAAGGCGTCGACGACCTGATCGAGATAGGTGCCGATCTTCGCGGCCCGAACCGAGACCCTGGCGTCGTGGAGCTCTTTCGTGATCGCGTACAGCAGGCCGACCGAGTCGTGGGCGAAGACTTCGAGGATCGTGGTCCGTTCCGAACTCTCGTTGTCGAACAGCACGCGAACCGGCACGATCGCCGCCGGTGGCACGATCGGGGCGAAGGGGTTCCAGCGGCGGGTGAAACTGGGAGGCTGCTCCGCCGTCAGGCTCGCCCGGATCGCGTCTCCGATCTCGGCGAGCCGCGCGGCGGGCGGCTCGCCGGCGAAGTCCGGATCCTGGACCACGAAGCGGTCGAGGACGAGGCCGCCCGGAAGGGTGTGGATGTCGGCGGAGAGGATCACGAGCCGCTGGCCGGCAAGGCTGCCCGCGAGCCGGTGGAAGATGCCCGAGGCGATATTTTCGTGGGCCCCGACCGTCACCACCACGGTCGACGTCTCGGGCTGCCAGCGGGCCGAGACGACGACCTCTCCGATCCGCAGCCGGCAGAGCTGCCTGAGTTCCTCGAGGATCCGGTCGGGATCGGTGCCGCCGAGATAGGACCGTGGCAGCTGCCCGGCGAGGACGACGACCGGATCGTCGGCCGGGAATCGGGCGAGCTTCCGCTGCAGTGACGCATCATGCCGCTCGGCGAGGAGCGACGGACTCTCTCCGTCGAGGTAGCCGAGCGCCCGAAAATAGACGTCGCCGAGCAGGTCGGCCTTCCAGCGGGTCCAGGTGCCCGGACCGACCGCGGAGACATCGGCTGCGGTCAGGACCGCCAGCATTCCGAGCACCTCGGGAGAACCGACGTCGCAGGCGAACCGAACGATGATGCTGTCGTCGTCGACGTTCCGTCGAAATGCGATATGGGCCATCGTGAGATGCTTGAGGACGAGGGTCTCGACGATCGCGGCCTCGTCCTCCGGGAGTCCGAAGCGGGCTGCCACGTCGCGGGCGATCCGGGCCCCGACCTCGCTGTGGTCCTCCTCGAACCCCTTGCCGAGGTCGTGGATCAGAAGCGCGAGCAGCACCGTCCGCTTCCGCTTGATGCCGCGCCACAGCCTCCCCAACCAGCCGTCGTCGTCGGCGAGTTCCTGCGCCCGCTCGACGGCCAGGATGCAGTGCTCGTCCACCGTGTACTTGTGGTAGTTGTTGAATTGCAGCAGGTTGCGGGCATGGGCGAACTGCGGAATGATCCGCTCCAGCAGGCCAACCTCGTGGAGTCGACGGAGCGCGTCACCGACCCTGCCGCCCCGGCCGACGAGTTCGAGAAACCGGCCGCGGGTCTCTTCGTCGGCCTCGCCGGCGGAACCTGCGGCCCCGCCATCGAGCGAGTCGGCATGGGTCGCCTCCCGCACCGCCTCCCAGGTGGCATGGTTGACCGGAAGGCCGGAGCGGCTCGCCAGATCGACCAGCCGCACCACGAGCGCAGGACTGGCGGCCACCTCGGCGACCCTGCCCGGGACCGCCGCCACGCTCCCGGGGCCGACGCGAAACAGCCCCTCGACCCGACGCCCGGTCAGCCCCGCCAGCCATTCGCGGATCGGCCTGCGGCCCCGGCTCGAGACGATCGCGTTCTCGACGACGTGGGCCACCTGCTTGGTATGGTGAAAATACTCCCCCATGAAACGCTCGACGCTGAGCAGGCCGCCGCTCGATTCGATGCCCCGCGCATCGGCGATCCGCAGCTGCTCGGATCGGGTGAGATCGTCGACGCCACGGCCGGCGGCCAGATGCAGGTCGTTCCGCAGCCGCATCAGGAATTCGGCCGCATCCCGCAGGCTGTCGGCGTCCCGCCGCAACATCCCGCCGGTGAGGGCGAGATCGTCGAACGAGGTCGATCCGTGGGCCACGAACCCGAGCCAGCGGGCGAGCTGGATGTCGCGAAGACCGCCGGGCGAACGCTTCACGTTCGGCTCGAGCAGCGAGACGGTCTCACCAAACCTGTCGGCCTCCTCCCGCCGCGCCCCGACGAGCTGATCGACCAGCCGGGCCGGGTTGCGGCGGGCGATCCCGCGCAGACCCTCCATCAGCCGTTCCAGCAGCGGAGCATGGCCGGCCAGGACACGCGACGCGGTCAGCGTGCTGAAGATCGTGGCATCGCCAGCCGCCAGCCGACAGGCCTCCGGAACGCTGCGAACGCTTTGGCCAACCTGAAGCCCTGCATCGAACAGGCCCTGGAGGATCTCTCGGGCCGGCCGCTCGACGGCCGCGGTCAGGGCCGGCTCGTGAAGGATCATCAGATCGACGTCGGAGAACGGGGCCATCTCCCTGCGACCGTAGCCGCCGTGGGCCACGACGACCGCCTGCCGTTCGATCGCCTCTGCCTGTTCCGGCGCGAGCCTGGAAAGAATCGACCGCCAGAGATCGACCACGATCGCGTCGATCAGGTCGCTCGCCAGCCCGCAGGTCTGGGCGCCCGGGGCCCCGGCTGCATGCTGGGCGGCGATCGTCGCCCGCATCTCGCGAATCGCCCGGACCGCCCGGGCGACGTCGGGGCTCGGCTCATGCTGGATGCCAGGGATCATCCGCCACATTCTCCTGCCGGTTGGCGAAGCGTGCCAGCACGAACAGAAGGTCTCCCAGGCGATTGAGGTATTCGATGGCGTTGGAGGGGATAACCGTGTCGAGCTGGGCGGCCAGCGAGACGACCCGGCGCTCCGCCCGCCGGCAGACGGTGCGGGCCACGTGGAACGCCGCCGCGAGGGGCGTTCCCGTCGGCAGGATGAAGTTCTTGAGCGGCTCGAGCTGCTCGTCGTAGCGGTCGATCGCCCCCTCGATCGCCTCGACATGCTGCATCCCGATCCGCTCGGCGGCGTCGCCGGGCGTGGCCAATTCGGCACCGAGGTCGAAAAGCTCGCATTGGATCCTGCGCAGCAGGTCGTCGAAGGGCCGGGCCGCCGCCTGGGTTCGCAGGAGGCCGAGGTGGCTGTTGAGCTCGTCGACGGTGCCGAAGGCGTCGATCCGGGCATGGTCCTTGCGGACCCGCGGGCCTCCGAAGAGGCCGGTTTCGCCGGCGTCGCCGGTCTTGGTGTAGATCTTCATGCGTCTCGAGTTCCTCCTCACAGCCGACCTTTGGCAACACTTCCGCATCCCGCTGCTGCCCTATACTGGGGGCGATGCAGAAATCCTTCAACTCCTCGTGCCGCGTCTGGACAGCCTGGGCGGCTTTTGCCGCCGCAGTTCCGCTGTGGGCCCAGGAACCGGCCAAGCCACAGTCGACGCTCGAACAAACCTTCATGTCGATCCCGGTGCGGGTGACCGAGGGGCTGACGAAGGCGGGCGAGGGATATCTCTCCCCCGACGGGCGACAGATCGCCTATCAGGGCATCCCCGCGGGTTTCCCCTTCTATCAGATCTACGTTCAGCCATTCGATCAGGCCCGGCCCCGGCCGACGCCGCCGATCCGGATCAGCACCGGCCGGGGTCGCACGACCTGCGCCTGGTTCTCGCCCGACGGATCGCGGCTGCTCTTCGCATCGAGCCATCTCGATCCCGCCCTCGATGCGACCGAGGCCGCCGCCCGAAAGCAGGCCGAAGAGGATGCCCGGACCGGCCGGCGGCGCCGGTATCAGTGGGACTTCGATCCGGCGATGGAACTCTTCTCGGCTGAAATCGAGGGAGCCGAACGGCAGGGAGGCTCCCTGCGACGCCTCACCGACTCGAAAGGCTACGACGCGGAATGTTCCTACTCGCCGGATGGCCGCAGCATCCTCTTCGTGAGCGACCGGGACGGCGACCCCGACATCTACCTGATGGACGCCGACGGCTCGAACGTCCGGCAGCTCACGAACGAGCCGGGCTACGACGGCGGCCCCTTCTTCTCCCCCGATGGCCGCTGGATCGCCTATCGCACTGACCGGCTCGAGAAGGACATGCTCCAGATCCACGTGATGCGGGCGGATGGCGGCGGCGACGTCCCCCTGACCTCCGGCAACGGGGTTCGCTGGGCCCCGTTCTGGCACCCCACGAAGCCGTGGCTGATCTGGACCGGAGCCGATCACTCCAACGCCTCAGAGCGGCCGAACTACGACCTCTGGCTCGCCCGCTACGACGACGACGGCGGACATTTCCGGATCGGCGCACCGCTGCGGCTCACCGATCACGAGGGGGCCGACGTGCTGCCCAGCTTCTCACCAGACGGCAGCCTTCTGGTCTGGACCGCGAGCCGCGACGCCGCCGCGGGCCGGCGGCCGTCAAGCCAGATCTGGGCGGCGAGGCTCGACCTCGACCGGATCGAGAAAGATCTTCCCTCCGTGACAGGAACGACGCCATGAACTCCGCGCACCCGGCGCCAGAAACGACGGCGACGACGGCGCACGATGCCGCCCGAACCGGTGCCGTGATCGCCATGATCGGCGGCGGCCAGATGGCCCTCGCCTTGGCGGAAGGATTCTGTCGGTCGGGGCTCGTGTCGCCGACCCAGATCCTGGTCTCCGACCCGCATCCCGGGGCCCGTGAGCGGCTCGCTGCACGGGTTCCGGGAATCCGCTTCGCGGCGACAAACGCCGACGCGGCCCGGAATGCCGAGATCGTGTTCCTGGCGGTCAAGCCGCAGCAGGCCCAGGCTGCCTGCCGCGAACTGGCGGCGGCCCTGTCTTCCGAGTCGGTGGTCGTGTCGATCGTCGCGGGGCTTCCGCTCGCCTCACTTGAGGCCGACTGCGGCACCCGGAGGGTGATCCGGGTGATGCCAAACACCCCCTGTCTTGTCGGCCGCGGCGTCTCGGTCGTCTGCCAGACGCCCGAGGTTCCTGATCTGCTGGGGCAGAGGGTCGACGCACTGCTGGCCTCGGTCGGCCATGTCCACCGCCTCGACGAGCACCTGCTCGATGCCGTCACCGGACTCTCCGGGTCGGGACCCGGCTTCGTGGCCCTGCTCGTGGAGGCGCTCTCGGACGGCGGCGTGAAGGCGGGCCTGCCGCGGCCGGTGGCGCTGGCGCTCGCGGTCCAGACGCTCTCCGGCACCGCCGTCCTGCTCGAACAGACCGGGGAACACCCGGCCCAGATCAAGGACCGCGTCTCGAGTCCTGGCGGCACTACGATCGCGGGGCTGGCCGTGCTCGAACAGCGCGGTGTCCGCGGCGCCCTGATCGACGCCGTGGTCGCGGCGGCGGTTCGGGCCCGGGAACTGGGGCAGCCCAGAAGCTGAAATTGCGGGCTGGGAAATGAGGCTGCCCGGGCGGGCTATCGCTTCCGGCCAGCCTTCTTGGTCCCCTTTTGGCCGCCCTTCTTGGCAGCTTTCGTGGCGAACTTTTTGGCAACCGACTGGGCGGTCTTGTCAGCCGACTTGGCTTTCTTGACCTTCTTGCCGGCCGAACTGGCCCGCTTCGTCTTTGCCTTTTTCGACTTCCTGCCGCCGGGCTTTGGGCCGTCGCCGAAGATCGCCGCCCAGCCATCGGCATATTTGCCCGTGCTGCCAACCCTGATGACCGACATGCATCCACCTCGTGAAAGCGTTCCGGACCTGACATGAGCAAGGCGAGAGAGCATCTCACGCCGTCAGCGAATGTTCGTAGCGGCAGCGGCATCCCGCTGTCAATCCGACACGATCCGAAGGAGCACGCGGCCCCAGCATTCGGGCAGTGGCTGCCGCATTGCACCGACGACGTTTTCCGAAGGCCCTGTGGAGAGCCGTGGCATGAGCCGGAGTTCGTTTCGTGCCGCGATGAGTCTCGTCACATCCTGCTCCCAGTCGGAAGCCTCGAGCGACGGAAGCGGCAGGCCATTGAGCAGGAGTTCCGCCCGGGCCGAGGCGGCCGGCCGCTCGAATGCGAGTTGGAGGCGATCCGTCCGGGCCAGCCCGGCGGGCCTGCCGAACCGCCGCACCCAGACGATCTGTCCGGCAGGGAAGGCTGGGCCGGCGGCAGGCTGCGGCAGGCAGACCCAGGCGGCGCCGAGATGGATGGCATGCGGATTTGTCATTGCGATCGGACTCAGGATGCACTTCCTCCCTTGGAGGCTGTATACTTCGGCCGTTTCGCGGCAAGCCCGACCGGCCGGTAAAAGTGCATTCTGGCAGCCGCAGAGGCCATTGAACACCAAAGGAGCCATCGACCCATGGGGAACGCACTCGAATTCACCGACGCCAACTTCCAGAGCGAAGTGCTCGACTCACCGGTCCCGGTGCTGGTCGACTTCTGGGCGCCGTGGTGCGGCCCCTGCCGAATGATCGGCCCAACGATCGAGGAACTGGCCGCAGAGAATCAGGGCAGTTTCCGGGTCGGCAAGGTGAACGTGGACGACAACAACAGCGTGGCGATGAGCTACAACGTCGCCAGCATCCCCACGATCATGATCTTCAAGAACGGGCAACTCGTGCAGCAGTTCATGGGCGTGCAGCCGAAGGCCAAACTCCAGCAGGCGCTCGACGAGGCGAAGTCGGCCTGACCGGCTTCAGCCGCCGTTGAGACTTCGCCGTCGGGAGCCTTCCCGAGAGCCTGCAGGGAATCAGACCGTTGCCAGTCCGGCTTGGCCGACCGGCTGCCCGGTCGTCGGCCTGCTCTGCCCGAGCCGTTCCAGCAGGGAGTCGGCGACGAAGCCAGCGAGGTCATGCTGCGGTCCAGGCTGGCGCAGTTTCTCCACGGCCTTGGCCTCGATCTGCCGGACACGCTCGCGGGTCACGCTGAAGATCGAGCCGACCTCCTCGAGGGTGTAGCTGTAGCCGTCGGCGAGCCCGAATCGCATTCGGATGATCTCCCGCTCCCGATAGGTCAGTCCCTCGAGGGCCCGGCCGATCGATTCCCGCAGCGACTGCTCGTTGACCTCCCGAAGCGGATCCTCCTCGCGGTGATCCTTGATGATGTCGCCGACGCCGGCCTCGTCGGCCTCGCCGACCGGCTGGTCGAGCGATATCGGCTGGCGGGACATCCGCCAGACGCAGGTCGCCTCCTCGACCGAGAGGCCGCTGATCCGGGCGAGATCCTCGACGCCGGCTTCGCGGCCGTGGGTCTGGCGGAAGTCGCGGGCGATGTTCCGCAGTTTCGTCATCGTGTCGACCATGTGCACAGGCACGCGGATCGTGCGGCTCTGATCGGCGATCGCCCGGGTGATCGCCTGCCGGATCCACCAGGTGGCGTAGGTGGAAAACTTGAAGCCGCGGGCGTGTTCGAACTTGTCCACCGCCCGCATCAGCCCGGAATTCCCCTCCTGAATCAGATCGAGGAAGCTCATCCCGCGATTCCGATAGCGCTTGGCAATCGAGACCACGAGCCGGAGATTGCCCGCGGCCAGATCCCGCTTGGCGGCGTCGTATCGCTGCTGCAGGTCGTTGATCCGGTCGAGCCTCCTGGCGAGCGTCCGCCGACTCTCCCGAACCGAGAGCAGCAGCGACCGCTGCTCCCGCTGAAACTGGTCGATCGTGCCGGGTCCGCGGCCCCGGCGGGACCGCTCGACTTCGTCGGCCAGCACGGCGAGCCGTTCGCCGACGCCGCGGAGTTTCTTGAGCAAAGGATAGAGCCGCTGGATCCGCAGGTTCATCTCCTCCACGAGCCGCACGGCCTTGCCCCGCTTGCGGACCAGCTGCCGCCAGGCCTCCCGTCGCTTCTCAAGTGGCACGTTCCGAGACATGGCCACCCGGAAGAGCCTGGTCTTCTCGACCTCCAGCCGCCGGAGCGTCTCCAGATTGGGGCCCAGCCGCCGGAGTGTCCGCTTCTTCTCGGCGGTGTTCGTCACCGAGACCTCGATCGTGCGGTCGAGCCGAAGTTTCCCGGCCTGGATCTGCTCGAGCAGATGGATCGCTCCAGCCAGCACGAGGTCGTTGCCGAGCATCGTGTCGCGGAACTTGCGGCGCCAGCATTCGATCCGCTTGGCGCTCGACACCTCCGTTTCCCTGGTCAGCAGTGGAATTCCTCCCATCTGCAACAGGTAGAGCCTGACCGGATCGTCGATCGCGGCCAGCCGACGGGGGGTCGTCGCCTTGGCGACGGGACGCTTGGCGACGGGGCTGGGGGCGGACGGTGTGCGGCGCATGGCGGATCCTCGGAGGGGAGCGGGGAGGCTGAGGGGGAAAGTCCCGCCCTCGTCCCAGATGCATTCCCGATGCCAAGGGCCGAACCGCGGCCTCGGAATTCCGCCGGGATCCGTTTCCTTCGGAAAAAACACCGAACCGGCATCTTTTCCGCAGCCGTCACGGCCGGGGCGATGTCGCCGCCGGGCGACACGCCGCTGCCTGCCGTGTCGACCGGATGCACCGTCCTGCCCGGGGCTGCTCAAGGCCGACGGGGCGGCGAATCGAAACTGATCTCGGCGGAAAGTCGGGCGGGAGCCCTATACTTCGTTTCCTGGGGGCAGTTCCTCCGGCGGCCGGTCGGCGGTCCGCAGGCTGCCCGTTGTTCCCACGGTGACCCATGGAAATCGCCCTGCTGGCGGTGATCGGCCTGCTCCTGCTGGCTGGGCTGGTGGCGTTCGGGGTTGGCAACAAGGGCTGGAATCTCGGCACGGTTGCGGCGTCCATCCTGCTGCTTCTGGCGGCGACCGGCTACACATTCCTGGCCGGTATGCTCGCCCAGCGGGAGCGTGGCTGGAGAGAGATCATCGGCGGCTACCAGCTCGCCCTGGCCCGGGAACGGGAAGGGCTGACGACCTCTTCCGACGGCAGACTCGTCCCCGATCCGCAGCGAAAGCCGCTGTCCGAACTGGCCCATGAGAAGGCCCGCTGGGAGCAGGTCCAGAGCCGGATCGAGACCTGGCGGGCCCGCGACTGGAAATCGGCGAAATTCCAGGCACCGACGGAGGCGAAGCCCGGCAGCATCACGTTTGCCGATCTCCAGGGACTGACGCTCCATCCGGGTGGCGAGGTCTACGTTTTCGACAAGGCCGGAGTCGAGCAGGAAGGGCGATTTCTCGGCGTATTCAAGATCGAGGAGGTCAACGGCAGCACCATCTCCGTCACGGCTGCGGTGCCGCCATCGGACGAAGACCTGAAGATCTGGGCCCGCCCGCGGGAGGAGGTCACGGTCTACGAGCGGCTCCCCGTCGACCGCTGGATGGCGTTCCACAGCACGCGGCCCGGGACGGCCGAGGGCTCGCCGACACTGCCTGTGCGGGTGAAGACCGTCCCCGAGGAACTGCTCAAAAGCCTGGAGCATCGGCTCGAGGAGGTGCGGCAGCATGCCGAGCCGATCGCGGAGACGGAATGGCCGAAACTGGCCGAGGACCTCCGGGCGGGCAGACTCCTGCCAGGCCGCCACTGGGCCCGGGTCGAGTTTCAGAAGTCCCACTCGTTCCCGCGGACGAAGAAACAGAACGAGGCACAGCAGGATCCGGTGGTCTTCGAACCGGGCCAGTCGGGCACCTTCGACTTCGAAACGGCCTTCGGTCTGCAGTCCGAAGGGATCGCGACGATCACGTCGGTCGAGGTGCGACGGTCTCTTGCCGACGCGCAGACGGCGATCCGGGGCGGAGAGTACGAATTCCGCGGCCCGGAGGGGGAAGGCCAGCGGCCGAAGATCCACATCGAGGGGATCGCCTTCATCCGCCGCATGCTCGAGGACGACATCAAGGCGATCGGCGAGATGGCCGCCCGGCTCCAGGCCGCGAAGAAGAGCGCCGACAGCCAGCTCGACGTCCACAGGAAGGAGGCGGACGAGATGAAGGCCGATCTCGTCGACTGGCAGGCCGACGTCGCCGCGGCCGCCCAGACGACCGAGCGGTTCGATCGGCGGCTGGCGGACGTCACCCAGGAGCTGAACCTGGTCGAGACGGCGATCGTCGAACTCGGCCGCGAACTCGACGGGGTCTCCACGGTGCTCTCGAAACGGATCGACGAGGTCGCCCCGGCCGGAGGCATCCCCCGCTGAACGCCTGCCTGCCGCGGCGGAGCCAGCCGTGAGCCCCCTTCAGGCAGATTCCGAGCGGATCTCACCGCCGGCCGGCGGAAGTCGTTACACTCGTACCTGGTCCGGGACACGCCACTCCGATCGGAAATCCATGTCTAGTCTCGCCACGCAACGGGGCACCAGGGCACGCCTCAAGAAGGCCGTCCATCATCATCGGCTGACGAGCCGCAGGGGACTGCTTGAGCGGATGTTCACGCTCTGGTTCCGCGGATTCGTCTACAACCAGATCTGGGAGGATCCCCGGGTCGATGCCCAGGCCCTGCAACTCGGCCCCGACAGCAGCCTGCTGACGATCTCCAGTGGCGGCTGCAACGTGCTCAACTATCTCGTGCACCAGCCGAAGCGGGTGGTGGCCGTCGATCTCAACGCCAATCACATGTGCCTGACGCGGCTGAAGCTCGCCGCCGTGAAGCACCTGCCGAACTACGAGGCCTTCTACAACTTCTTCGGCTACGGACAGCACGGGGAGAACATCCCCAACTACAACCGCTACATTCGCCAGCACCTCGACCCCGTCACCCGACGCTTCTGGGAGTCGAGCGACTGGCCCGGCAACCGGATCGGCCCGCGTCGGATCAGCTACTTCAAGCGCGGACTCTACAACCAGGCCAAGCTCGGCCAGTTCTTCCGAATCGTTCACGGGATCGCGAAGTCGACCGGCCGCGATCCGGCCCGCCTCGTCGCGGCCCGCACGATCGCGGAGCAGGAGAAGATCTTCGACGAGACCTTCGGTCCGCTCTTCGAAAACAAACTGGTCCGCTGGCTCGGCCGCCAGCCGGTCGCCGTCTACAGCCTCGGCATTCCCCCCAGCCAGCATCAGGCGATGCTCGAGGAACTCGACAACAATGGAAGCAAGCTGTTCGACATGTACAAGCAGCGGGTTCGCCGGCTCGCCTGCGGCTTCCCCCTCGACGAGAACTACTTCGCCTGGCAGGCCTTCGGCCGCCGCTACGACCATGAGGGCCGTCGGGCCCTCCCCGACTATCTCAAGCCCGAGAACTACGAGACGGTGAAGGCGATGGCGGATCGCGTCGAGACCGACATCGCGTCTCTCGCCGAGCGTCTTTCCCAGGAAATCCCCGGCAGCCTCAACAGTTTCGTGCTGCTCGACAGCCAGGACTGGATGCCGCCCCAGGTGATCGACGAACTCTGGGGCCACATCGCCCGGGTGGGAGCGCCAGGAACGCGGGTGATCTTCCGGACCGCGGGCGAGAAATCGCCCGTGGATGCGGCCCTGTCGCCCGCCACCCGAAGCCGCTTCTTCTGCAATCGGGCCCGCGCCGAAGAACTTCACAAACAGGATCGATCGGCGATCTACGGGATGTTTCACCTCTACGAGATGGTCGAGGCTGCTGCCGACGGCACTGCGGCGGTGTCATGAGCGGGTCGCCGGAAGCGAACGGACCGGACGGCGGCGGGCTCCGGGGTCGGCAGGTTTCTTCCTCGAACAACCGCGGCAACGGGCCTGCGGATCAGGCCGTGGCGATGGATCGGATGTACCGGCTCACCCGGCACATCTACGACGTCACCCGCCGCTACTACCTGCTGGGACGAGACAGGCTTCTCGAGCGTGTCGTCACCTCCCCCTCGACGGCGACGCTCGAGGTGGGCTGCGGCACCGCCCGCAATCTGATCCGGCTCGCAGCACGCACCGAGCCCGGACTGCTGTTCGGCCTCGATGCCTCACACGAGATGCTGGAGACGGCGGCCGGGAGCATCGCCTCCTCGGGCGTCGACCGGGGCAAGGCACACCCGATCGTGCTCCGCCAGGGGCTCGCCGAGCAGCTCGATGCGATGCGAATGTTCGGCCGCAGCGAACCCTTCGACACGATCTACTTCTCCTACTGCCTCTCGATGGTGCCCACCTGGCCGGGTGCGATCGAGGCGGCGCTGGCAAACCTCAGGCCCGGTGGCCGGATGCTGATCGTCGACTTCTGGGACCAGAAGGAACTCCCGGCGGTGTTCGCTGCCGGACTGAAGCGCTGGCTGTCGCTGTTCCACGTTCACTACAGGCCGGAGGTGCACGATGCCCTGGTCGAACTCGGCCGATCGGGCAGGGCGGACGTGCGGTTCGAGTCGGTGGCCCGTCGCTACGCCTACATCGCCCAGGTCACGAAACTCTGATCGGCACCGCTCTTTCCTGATCGGCCGATGTCAGGGCAGCAGGAAGACGATGCCGGTGACCGTGGCCGCCTGGACCGCCATGCCGCGGAAACTGATCGGAACGGCGGGGCACGTCCAGGGTGCACAGTCGCCCGGTCGGTAGTAGCCGAGCGGGTAGACGCATTCCCACGGCAGTTCGACGCCCATCTGGTAGGGCAGCAGCGGAACCCTCACGAAAAAGTGGGCCGCCGAGAAGAAGGGATCGAGCCACGGTCCGTGGGAGTGACCGTAGCGTTCCAGGTTCCAGTGCTCGAAGTAGAGCGGCTTGTGGCAGTAGCCCGCTGCCTTCCAGGTGAACGTCGTGCAGGCGAACCGCCGCGGCCGGAACGCCTCCCCCTCGAGACGGCATTCGCAGGGATAGTCGTTGCCCGGCCGTCCTCCGACGCGGATGTCGAGATCGATGCCGGCAAGCTGATCGTCGCGAAGCTTCTTGAGGGCCTGCCTGCAGCCCTCGTTCTCGTCGGCGCAGGCGTCCTTGGTGGCGGTCGTGAGGATGATCGGGGCCATCTCCTCGGACGAAGATTCGGGGGGAGCTTCGGGCGTCACGAACCCGACCACGGCATCGGCGCCGGCATCGACGATCGCTTCGATCCCGGTCGCCGAATCGACACCGGCAGCCGACCAGTCCGCGGCATCGGCCAGGCCGCCGAAGCGAGCCCCGCAGGCGAGGCATGCGGCAGCCAGAAAGAGGGCCGCCAGTCGACCGATCCGAGGAGTCTGCCGCGACGCTGACATGGAGGCTTTCCTAGTGGCCCGACGGGCGAACCGGCCCCTCGTGTCTCAAGGATCGACCGTCGAGCGACTCCAACTTTGGCCCGCCATCATCCGCGGCAAAGAGCAGCCCCAAAACCTCCACCGCAAAACAGCCCGCCTCGCCCTGCCTTCCCCGGAGCCTCTCCCGCCCCTGACTGCTTCACTCGCCCTGCTTGTGCTCGGCGCTGTAGTTTGGGGCCTCCTGGGTGATCACGATGTCGTGCGGGTGGCTTTCGCGGACGGCCGCCGAAGAGACCTGGATGAACCTGGCATCGCGTCGCAGTTCGTCGATCGTCCGGGTTCCGCAGTACCCCATGCCGGCCCGCAGGCCCCCGACGAGCTGGTAGACGAAGCCGCTCAGGGGGCCCTTGAACGGCACCCGGCCCTCGACCCCCTCCGGCACGAGCTTGTCGTTGCCGCGGCCCGTCGACTTCTGCCGGTAGCGTTCGCTCGATCCCTGCACCATCGCTCCCAGCGATCCCATCCCGCGATAGGCCTTGAAGGTGCGGCCCTGGTAGAGAACAGTCTGCCCGGGGCTCTCCGCGACCCCTGCCAGCAGGCCTCCCACCATGCAGCAGTGGGCTCCGGCCGCGATCGCCTTCGTGATGTCGCCGGAGTAGCGGATGCCGCCGTCGGCGATCACCGGCACGCCGGCCGATGCCGCCTCCTGCGATGCCTCCCAGACGGCCGTGATCTGCGGCACGCCGACGCCGGAGATGACCCGGGTCGTGCAGATCGACCCCGGCCCGATGCCCACCTTCACCCCATCGGCACCGGCCTTGATCAGGTCCCGGCAGCCCTCGCGGGTGGCGACGTTCCCGGCGATCACCTCGATGCCCCAGCGCTGCTTGATGGCGGCCACGGTCTCGATCACGTTCGCGGAGTGGCCGTGGGCGGAATCGACGATCAGGACGTCGACCCCCTTGGAGATCAGACTCTCCGCCCGGTCGTAGTCGAAGACGCCGACGGCCGCCCCGACCCGCAGCCGTCCCTGGCGGTCCTTGCAGGCGTTGGGAAACCGCTTCATCATGTCGATGTCCTTGATCGTGATCAGCCCGGTGAGCAGGCCGGACGGATCGACGAGCAGGAGCTTCTCGACCTTGTTGGCCATCAGGACCTTCTCGGCCTCGTCGAGCGTGACGGCGCCGGTGGCGGTCACGAGGCCGCTGCGGGTCATGATGTCGGCCACGGGCGTCTCGCCGCTCTCCAGAAACCGCAGGTCGCGGCGGGTGATGATCCCCACGAGCCGGCGGTCCTCGAGCGTGATCGGCACGCCCGAAATGTTGTATTGATCCATCACGTCGCGGGCCCTGGCGACGGTGGCGGTCGGGGGGAGCGTGACGGGGTCCATGATGATCCCGTTGGCGCTCCGCTTGACCTTGTCGACCTCCTCGCTCTGGCGCTCCACGCTGAGGTTCTTGTGGATCACCCCCAGTCCGCCCTCCTGGGCGAGTGCGATGGCCATCTCGCTCTCCGTCACCGTGTCCATCGGCGAACTGACGAGCGGGATGTTGAGCCGGATCCCCCGGGTCAGGTGGGTGCTGACGTCCACCTCGGCCGGCACGACGGTCGAGTGCCTGGGCACCAGCAGGACGTCATCGAAGGTGATCCCGGTTGCGACGATTTTCCCATCCATGAGGGGGCTCCGGTGTCCGGTTGGAAAACCGCGGATTATGCGGCCCAGGGGGCGGAGAGGGCAACGTCCCGGCCTGCCGCCGCAGCGATTTGGCGGGCCGCCCGCACGGCGCGAAACCGTGTCCTAGGTTTGAGGGCCGACGCAGTGTGGGCCGGCAACGGCCGCCGGGATCGGGATGCCACCCCAGAAAGACCCATCAGAGCCATGCGATTCCTCGACGAATACCTCGACGCCACCCAGGGCCCGCGACTCTCGACGATCCCCGAGGAGGGGGCCCTCAGCCCCGACCGGGCCAGCCTCGAAAGCCACCTCGCCCGCAGCCGCTACGGCCGGTTCACGCTCACCGAGGCGATCCGGCCCAGCTGGCAGCTCGACGTCGTGCCGCAGGCCGGCTACCGGTTCGACAGCTACATCGATCCGCGGAGCGGCACCCGTCTCCCGGCGATCGTCGCCTCGGTCTCGAGCGAGATGCTTTTCGAGACCTTCCTGATGCTTCTCGAGCCGCTCGGCGACGTCTGCGACGTGATCCTCGAGGCGTCTCACGA
>Ga0136644_10000248_pt1 | contig 42189 bp, 34 predicted proteins | sample C_130820_EF_Meta_FD_94780 | JGI IMG/M metagenome (GOLD analysis project Ga0136644, IMG submission 94780) | Freshwater microbial communities from Lake Croche, Canada to study carbon cycling - C_130820_EF_MetaG (v2) (version 2) | ecosystem: Environmental > Aquatic > Freshwater > Lake | place...
TTATAAAATAAAGAATTTATATTTATATATTTTTTTTTTATTCTTTTAAGTTTTGAATAATTTGATAATGTAAATTCATTCAAAATTTCTAATATAATTTATATTATTTTAAAAATATTATTTTTTTATTAATAAATTTAAATGTATAATAAAAAAAAAAATAAAAGTAAAAGAAACATAACAAAAGATATGTTTGAAGATCTAGAATATTATAAAGATCAAACAAATACATTAAATTATTACAATAATTATGAATATTTATCACAAAAAGATAAAGATAGAATAGATACTAAATTTTCAAAACCAAAAAATAAAAGTCAAGAAAAATATGTTAAAATGTTAAATAAAAAACAAGTTAAAATTATTGTATCAACTGGTCCAGCAGGTACTGGTAAAACATTACTTGCAACTGAACATGCAATTAAACAATTTTTATTGGGTTATTGTGATAAAATTATTTTTACTAGACCATCAGTATCTGTTGATGAAGATCTTGGTTATTTACCTGGAACATTAGAAGAAAAAATGGCACCTTGGGTTAGACCAATATATGATGTATTATATAATTTTATTCATCCAAATGAAGTTAAGGAACTTATGGAAGAGAAACTGATTGAAATAGCACCACTTGGATTCATGAGAGGAAGAACATTTAAAAATTCTTGGATAATTGCAGATGAAATGCAAAATTCAACAGTACCACAAATGAAAATGTTATTAACAAGAATTGGTGAAAATACAAAACTAATTATAACAGGAGATTTAGAACAAAATGATAAACATAGTGAAGTAAATGGTTTAGAAGATTTTTTAAATAAGTTTAAAGGAAGAAGATCTGATAGTATAGGTAGTGTTGAATTTGATAAGGAAGATATAGAACGTGAAGAAGTTGTAAAAGAAGTATTAGAAATATATGGTAGCTGTGATGTTCCTATATTATATAAAGATAATTTATATGAAACACAATTAGAAGAAAAAATATCTTCACCAGAACCAATAATATTATCAAATAGAACCAGAACTAATTGTAGTTTACAAAATTTAAATAACAAATCAGAAGATTCTGATAAAAAATATTAGCTTTTCTATATATTTTTAGGGTTTAATCTTATTTAAAAAATAAGTGTATAATTATAATAATGGACACTACAATTCAAAACTTGATATTAATATTATTAACAAATTATAAAAATGAAAATAAATATAGTGATATTATTTATCTTTTAATTATTTCTTCATCATTTATTCCATTTAATGAAATAAAAATAAATATACTTAATTATTTTAAAAAATATGATAAAAAACAAATTTCTATAAACATTCCATCTTATGAAGTACCTATTATTCGTTCATCTTCAACTATACCTATTACAAAATCAGTTTATAGTAATACTTTTTTATCCATTGTTCATTATTTATCAACAAATAAAGATTGTAAAATAAATTCGTTAACTGAAATTATGACTAACAATACTGAATTAAATTCTAATTATTGTTATGATCAAAATGATTGGAAGAAAAAAGATCATTTTATGTTTATTCCAATCAATAGTAACAAATTTTTAATTTCAGAAAAACAAGAAATTTTTTGTGAATTTAGAGAAATCAATAATGATGATAAAGAAGAAAATAATGGAAAGAATAATAATATAATTATACCAAAAAGTAAAAAGTTTATTTTAACTTTATCTTTAAATAGTACAAATGAAAAAGATTTAATAATATTAGAAAACTTTGTTAAAGTTTGTCTTGAAGAATATAATTTACTAATAAATATAAAAAAAGATAATAATACACAATATATTTTTGAATATAAAAATTGTGAAAAAGAAGATAATAAATTACAATTATTGTTTGATGAATTTCCTTTACAAAATAATAAAGATTTATTAAAAAATATATTTTTTGAGGATAAAGAAAAATTAATTAATTATATCAAACCTTTTGTATATAATCCAAATGAAATTGTAAATATTGGTGAAGAAAAATATAAAAGATGTGGTTTCACATTTAAATCAGGAATACTATTTTATGGTTCCCCCGGTTGTGGAAAAACAAGTACGATAAAAGCTATTCTTAATTATACAAAAAGACATGCTATTCTGATAAATTTAGGTAAAATTAAAACATGTGAAGAACTTCAAACTATCTTTAGAAAAAGAACAATTAATGGAAGAGAACTTAATGGTAAACAATTATGTTATATTTTAGAAGATTGTGACGCTTTTGAAAATAATATAATTCAAACAAGAAATTATGAGGATGAAAAACCAGAGTATACTTCAATTAATAAGTTAATTGATTTAACAGAAACTACTGTTAAAATAATGAATAAACAAGAAGATAATTTAAATTTATCATGTTTTCTTAATATTTTAGATGGTATAATTGAATTACATGGTATTATGATAATAATGACTACAAACTATCCTGAAAAAATTGATGAAGCATTAATTAGACCAGGGCGATTTGATTTCAAATATGAATTTAAGAAAACAACAAAAAAAATAATAAGGGAAATGATACAATTTAAATATGAATTATCAGAAAAAGATATTTTAAAATATGATGATATTTTAGATATTAAAGATTATGTATTATCTCCAGCAGAAATTCAGTCAATATGTTTTAAAAATGAAGATGTAATAGATTGTATAAATGAAATAGTAAAAATATCAAAAAATGAAATAGTAAAAATATCAAAAAATGAAATAGTAAAAATATCAAAAACAGAAGAAATAAAATTAAACTAAAAATTCTTTTATTAGTTTTTGTTTGTCTTGATTATCTTCATAAATTAAATTTAATTTAACTGCAAAAGTATAATTTTTTATTTTGATATTATTTATTTCAATAAATAATCCATCTCTAGAAGGAATCCAATTAGGAATGCTTATATCAGTAGTTCCAGACTTAAAACCAATAGTAAGACCATAAATTAATTCATATAAATTAATATTTTGTTGATATATAATTAAATTTTCAGTCCAATAAAAATTATTTGCTAATTGAAGTTTAATAATTAAATTACCAAAATCACCATTATCCATATCTCCACAACAAGGAAAAACAACATAAGGTTTTTCAATATCAAAAATAAATGTATTTGTTATTTGTTCATCTTCAATATTTCTTTTTATACGTATTTTTCTTTTATTATTTTCACTAAGATCATTTAATGTAATATCAAGTTTAATTATTATATCATTTTTTGTAAATTTTTGATAATGTATAGGTAAATTAAAATATGTTTCAAATAAATTATGAACTTCATTATCAGTATCGCTAATTGTATAAACAGTTGTGTCTAATTTTTTTTTTGGAAATTTACCAGATTTAAAAAAATTAATTATTTCTTCAAAATTTAATGCATTAAATAAATCATAAAAATTAGTTTGTAAATATTCCCAATCATTTTTCTCAAAATTGATTCCAAAAGATTTTAATTCATCAAGTGCTAAATTATTTTTAAATATTTTTTGTAATAATGAAACAAATTTATTTTGATCTGTACCAGAAAGTTTGCAATATTCTTGTCTTGTTTTTGGATTAATGAGTATTTCATATGCATAAGATATTTTTTGAAATTTTTCTGTTGCATGTAAATCTTTATTTTTATCTGGATGATATAATAAAGCAAGTCTATGATATGCTTTTTTAATTTCATTTTCTGTACATGTTGGTTGTAATTCTAAAATTGAATATAAGTCCATAAAATTTATTATAAATGTTTCTTTATATTATTATAAGTATTTACAATTTAATTTTTGGTGCATATATATAATATCTAAATTTATATAATGAATAAAAATACTTTATTATCATTTATGATACTTTGTTATTTATTACCAATTATGTTTGTTTATTGCAATTATACCTCTAATAATAGTGTATCTAATATAATATGTGATAATAACTGCAAATATTATATTTTATTTTTTATGTTTTTAATGGGAATAGGAACATTATTGTATGAATTAGAAAGAAATGATAAATATTCTCAAATAATAATTTGTGTACTATTGATTGGAATATATGGACTCATTTATGTAAATGAAATGCATATAATTCATTATTATTTTGCCTCTTTAGTTTTTATTGCTATATTATTATTTATGATAAGACATTGTTATTTAACAAATTGTAACGTAGTACTCATGACATCATTATTTTTAGAAATTATAAGTCTATTTTATATTTTATTTAATATAAATAATAATATTTTTTATAGTGAAATTATTTATATTTTAAATTTTGCTTTTTATTATTTATATTTACATTTTATCCAATAAATTTATAAATGAGAAAAAGTATAATACAATTTATTTGTTTTTGACATAAATAAGAATACGTTTTTTAAAATAATATAAAATATAATAATAATAATGAGTAATAAACAATTATATCAAAAAAATGTTTTTTTACAAAAATCAAAAGATAAATTTAATCCTGATGTATTAAAAAAAAAAGATGATGTAGATAAAAATAGAAAAATAAATGTGTTTAAAAAATCAATTACAACATATAATTCTATAACTAATCATACTCCAGAAAATATAAAGTCGCAAAAAGATTTAGAATTACAAAAAGATAGTGTAATTCAAAATCTGGAAAGTATAATAATGCAAAAAAAAAAAGAAAGAGAAGATCAAGAAATGCAACTAAAACCACAAAAACAAAAAATAATTATTGATGAAAATAGTGAACAAAAAAAGATTCAAGATTTTAATGAAATGAAAGAAGAACAAACAGAATATTTAAATACTCATAAAAAAGTTGTAGAAGAAAATAAAAATCGTTATGAAGATATTTTAAGTAATTTAAAAAATTTGGGAATTTTAAACAACTAATAAAAATATTATAAAATATATATAAAATATTTTTTATTATTAATGGAAATCAATAAAAATAATTTAGAAAATTTAGAAAATTATTACAAAAATATTGATAAACCAATAATAAATGATTGTTTAAATAAATTTAACTTAAAAAATCTATTAGAATTAAGTACAATAACTAATTTATATGTATTTACTAAAAAAAAAAAAAAAGACTGGAGACTAAAAGAAAAAAGAATGCTATTAAAAGAGTGTGATATTAAAAGAAAACAAAAATTGAAAGCAGTAACTGAAAGTATAAATGAATTATCTAAAAATAAATCTAAAGATTTATTATTAGAAGTTAAACAAAAAAATAACTCATTATTCAATGAAATAGAGACAATTGATACATTAATTGAAACAATTGAAAAAGATTATCCAGATTTAGAATCAAAAGCTTTTTTAGAAAAATTTTCTAATTAAATTTCATTCTTAATAAAGTTAATTAAACTATTAATATCACGATCACCATTATATTCTGTAGCGGTTGTTCCTTTTCTAAAAATAAGTGTAGGAAATCCTTCAACTCTCCATTCTTTAATTTTTTTCTGATCTTTATCAGAATCATAAGAAATAAAATTTATTTTATCATTAAATTTATCAGCTAAAGCATTCCAGGTTTCTCTAAAATTTTTACAATGTCCACACCAACTAGCTTTAAATAAATAAATTGATGGTTTATTTTCATCAACTTCTTTTTGATTAAAGTAATTATTTTCATCATTACCTCCACCATTTTGTATATTAATTTTTTTTTTTAATTGATAATACTTAATTTTATATTTTAAATATTTACTATCCATTAATATTAATTAGAATATTTATTTTATAAAGTAATAATAATGGATCAAAAAATTTTTTTTATATTTTTAATTATTTTTTTAGTTACAAGTGAATTTTATTTAATGATAAGAAATATAATTGTAAATGGTTTTTATTTATTTGTATTAATGTATATTTTAAAAATAGTAAGTCCTGATATGTCATTAAAGATAAAATCTTTTTTAAATGCAACAATTAATACTGATGGGAACTCAATAATGGAAATAGTATCAAATACTATTAAATATATAAAATCAAAATTTAATATAAATAAATTAATTGATATGAATAAATTAATAGATATAGAGAAATTACTAGATGCATCACAAGAAATTATTAATTAAAAATTATTTTTTCAAAATAATAAATATATGATAAATTTTTATATTTTTCAAAATTTTGTTGATTTATTTCAGTAACAAAATTATCATCAAACATCAACCATTTATTATTATATTTACCAATATAAATATAATGTCCTCCGAATAAAGATCCTGAATGATAAATAAATCCTTTTAAAATGTAATTATGTCTCCATTCTGTTGGAACTATAATTTCATTAGTATTTTTATTTAATTTATATTCTGATTGATAAAAACGTTTTAAAATTACTATTAAATGTTTAGGCCAATTAATAATTTCTATTTTTTTTGATGCTATTCTATTATCTTTACAATTATCACAATAATATAAATTATCATTTTCAAGTTTAACTCTTGATTTATATTCTCTATAACAATCATCTAAGTTTTCAAAAGTTTTATCTGTATTTAAAATTAAATAATTATTTTTTTCATTATGATTACTAGTTTTTAAACAAGATCTTAACTTACATTTAATAGAAACAGTTACTGTATGTTCAAATATTGTATTAATATTTATGCCATTTTTTTTTAATTCATCAGAAATAAGATCTAAAAAATAAATAATAAATTCACTCGAATCTTGTTGTCCATATCCTTTAAAAATACTATTTTTTTCCTCAACTAAATTTTTAAAATATGATGGGGTTAATGATTTATTTTCATTATTATCATAATCTTTAATAAAATCATTTATATTTTTTAAAATTTCACTTTTATTTGAATTACTTGCAATTATACTACATAATTCTTTATTATGTATTATTAGTTGTAATCCAGAATTTAAATAGCATGTATTACCAATATTATTAAACCCTTTATAATTCATATATATAATTATACATTACCTTTTTATGTAATTTTACTTTTATATAAAAAATTGAATTTTATTATTATTTATAAATATATGATTTATAATGCATGTTATACTTAAATTAATAGGACATATAATAACTGAAGAAGATAGTAAATATTTTTATGAAATTAGATTAAATAATATAAATATAATTTCATTTGATGTAATGAAAACTTTATTAATATCATATGGTATTGAAGATGAAGATATACAAAATATAACAATAACTTGTGATTGTAAAAATATTAAAAATGATTCAATAATAAGTTCATATATTGATGAAGAAAAAAAAATATATATTTATACATGCAAAGATAAAGTTAGAAGTCAATTAGAAGAAATTTTTATAACATATGGACATAAAACATTATTACAACCAGCAAATCAAAATAAAGCATTATTTGATGATTTAAATTCTCAAAATGAAGAACTTAAAAATTCTAATCAAGCAGTTGATAATTCTAATGAAGAAAATGATAATTCTAATGAAGAAAATGATAATTCTAATGAAGAAAATGATAATTCTAATGAAGAAAATGATAATTCTAATGAAGAAAAAGATGAAATAGAATTAGATTTTACTAAAATAAATAATGAAACCAAAATTCTATTAGAAAATAAAGATTTTATATTTTTACTTAATATATATTTAAATAAGCCAGAAATATTCAAGACTTTTTATAAATATATTTCTTCGGGAAATATAGTAATTAATAAAAAAGAAAAACTTATATCCGATGAAGAAATTTTAGAATCGACAAAATCAATATTAAATTTAGATTTCGGATTCTCTGAAGAAGATATAAGTAATGCACTTAAACTTACTGGAAATCATATAAATTTATCGATAAGGTACCTTATAATTAAAAAAGTTGAAGAAAAGATTTAAATAAAAGATTATTATTACTTTATGACTACTAAAACTGATAATAGAGGATTTTGGGAATATTCAATATTCCAAAAAATTGTAATACCTAACGAAGAACAAAATATTAAAATAAGTTTAAAACCAGAAAATAGTTTTAATCCAAATTTGGTTCATCAATATATAAGTCCTGAACTTTCTAAATCTGAAAAAATATATAATAGTAAAATAAATGATCCAAATATAAAATTAAATAAAGCAGAACAAATTATTTATGAAAAATATGTTAATGATTTAAATGAAACAATAAAAAATGATATGATTGAAATTGAAAAAAAAGGTGCTAATGCGAATTTAAAAACAAAAGAAGGAAAAATACATTTAATGATGAAAATATTAGATAGTGAAATAAAAAAGAATAATATTGACATTATTGCTAATATTTTCTTAAGATTAAAAGAAGATGAGTTTGAACTTACTGATGAAATGAAAGAAAAATATAAAAATACAATAATAAATATGAATAATATATTAAAAGATGTTGATTTGATTAAATTTCAATTTGAAAAATTATATTCACAAATGCCCCCATTAAATGAAAAGAAATTTAGAAAATTTGATGATTGGCAGATTGATGTTATAAAAAATATAGATAATGAAAAATCAACCATTCTTTCTGCACCAACATCTGCAGGTAAATCAGTATTAGCTGGTTATACAGTTACAAAAGGAAAAACATTATATATAGTTCCAACAGATGCATTAGCTTGGCAAATTTCATCTTATTTATCAGGTATTTTAAATAATGATGTTCCCATTATAACATTAACATATCAAACAATACCAAAAAGAGATGAATTAGTAAAAAAAATAAATATATCAAATGCAATTGTAGGAACTGCAGATTCAATATTAGATATTTTGCCTTTAATAAAAACAAATTTTAAGTGGATTATTTATGACGAAGTTCATATGATAGGTAAAAATGAAGGTTTTGCTATGGAATCAATAGCAAAAATTTTAAATGACGTTCCATTTTTAGCCTTAACAGCTACAATTGGCAATGTTGAATATTTAGAATCATGGTTTAGAAAATTAAATGATAAACCAATCCAGACTATTATTTGTAATAAAAGATTTTTTAATTTGCAAAAATATTATTATGACGGTAAAGCTAATCAAATAAGATTAATAAATCCTTTATCTATGGTTTCAATAAAAGAATTTGCTGATAAAACAATTAAAACAAAAAATCTAGATCCTACACCAATTGATACATGGTCATTAGTAAATAAATTAATTCAACATAATATTAAATTAAATGAGTTGCATCCACATAAATATTTTGAGGCAAATGAAAGAATTGAATTTTCAAAAGCAACAAAATATTTTTATGATTTAATTAATTTTTTATCGGATAATTTTGCTAATTTTTCAAATATAATTGATAAAATATTAACTGAATATTCTGATATTAATGTTAATACAAAAACAAATTTCATAAAATTAATGAAAGAAATAAATAAAGAAAATAAAGGACCTGCTATTATTTTTCAACAAAATACGATATCCTGTTTAAAAATTGCAAGAAAATTATCAGAACAAATTGATAATTTGGAAATTAGAACATATCCAACATTATTTGAAGAAAGAATTAAGAAAGAAAAGCAACAAAAAACAAATAATAAAAAAATAGAAAAACTGGAAAAAGATATAACAGAAAAGCAAGAGTTTAAAAAAATGTTGGAAGAAAAAACTGAAGAAGTTATTGAAGAAAATGAAAAGCTAAATTCACCACATCCAGATTTTATTTTTTCAAAAGAAAAAATTAATGATATTTTAATTGAAGAATATCATAGAAAATTTAAAAATTATTTTCCAAATAATAATGGTAATTATCATTTTTTAATTAGATTATTATGGAGAGGAATCGGAGTTTATGTTATAGGTTTACCAGATAATTATTTAAGACTAGTACAAACGTTAGCAAATAAAAAAAAATTAGGTTTTGTTTTTAGCGATATATCACTGGTATTTGGTGTTTCTATGCCATTTAGAACTTCTATTATATATACAGAAGAAAGTATGGTTGATAATTTAGATTCAATGATTTATCATCAAATGGCAGGTAGAGCAGGTAGAAGATGTTTAGATAAAGAAGGTAATGTAATTTTTGTTGGTTATTCTTGGGAAAGAATAAAAGAATTATCTAAAAGTTCAATTCCGAATGTTTCTGGGCTTTATAAACCAATTTATACATTTGATTGTGGATCTGTTTTATCAAAATTATCTAGAGATTATAGTTTTGTAAATAATAATTTATTATTAGGTATTAATAATAATTTTAATGAAACTATTAAGAAAAATTATGAAACTATTTGGTTAGATTATAAACCAAAATATAATATTGAGGATAAACCTGATGAAAAAAATTTAAATTATTTACAGTGGATTTTAAGATATAGCAATGATTCTATAATATCATGTGTATTAATACCATTTTTACAGAAATATTTTGGTAATTCTAAACCAAATAATGAACCTGATCAAATAGAATTAGCATATTTTTTATGTAATTTTATTGATATTAAATACACCAATAATAAATATGATGATTTAAATAAATTTTCTTCACAATTTAGAAAATTTAATCTTTCAGAAATTAAAAATATTTTAGCTACCAAAGATATAATAATTAATAATAATATTGACTGTAGAATTTGGATATCAATAAGGAATAATTTATTAGTTAATATTGATGATGAAATTATACGTCAAGATCTTTTTAATTATAATATTAAATTAAGAGCTTTACAACATTATTTTTTCCATACAAAACAAATAACATTAGCAAAATTATTTGGAAAATTATTAACTAGAATTTGGTGGATTTATCATTCTAGTTCACCTGTTATCAGATTATCATAATTTTTTTATCTAAGTAATATTAAAATGACAACTATTTATGGTACAGTTGGGTATACTTTTTTAAAATCAAATCAAATTAAAGATCCTCCCTTTATTTTGATTTTAGCAGATATTCATTCAAAATTAGATTATTGTGATAATTTTATTCAAGTATCAGAGTGGTTAAAAAAAAATATGAGTGATGTTAACATTTTATTAGAAGAAGTTTCTAGAGAAGATTTTAAATTAGGTGAATTATGGAGTTCCTCAGATCATACTATTAAATTAAAAAATTTATATTTAAATAATCAAAATAAAATATTTGATATAGATATTAGACCTTATCTTATTCCATTTTCATGGGAATTATTAGAAGAAAATAAAAATTTAAAAAATATAACTTTTAAAAAATATTTAGAAATATTGAATGAATTTTTATTTGTTAAATTAGACAAGATTAAAAATAAGATATATAATGTTTATAATAGTAAATTTTTAAATAATCATAAATTAAAAATACATTTAATACAAATTCGAGATAGTTTTATTTTTTTTTTAAATACTAATAAATTATTAATGGATAACTATATATATGATATTTTTAAAAATAATAAAAGTATCCTTATTGATTTAAATTTAATATTAGATAGTTGTATGGAATGGTATTCAATAGCAAAAATGTATGATTTACAAGTTGATAATAATAAAAATTTTATTATTCATACTGGATTATTTCATTCAGAAAGAATTATTCAAGTTTTACAAAAAATTTATAAATATGATGTAATTGTAAAAGATGGTATAAATAATATAAATGATGCAGAAAAATATAATCATGATGGTTGTATTTTATTACCAGATATAATAACAGAATCATTAACTGAAAAAGATTCTGTGTAATAAGTAATAAAATATTATAAAAAATTTTCTTATTATATAATATAGTATTAAATGAGTAAAACTATTTTTAATACTCATGATTATAGTTCTGGTGATGGTATGTTAACATCAGTTTGGGGACCACCATTATGGCATGTTCTACATACAATGAGTTTTAATTACCCAGTTAAACCAACAACAGAACAAAAACAGTACTATTATGATTTTTTTAGTAATTTAAAAAATATTTTACCTTGTAAATATTGTCGTGACAATTATAAATCAAATTTAGAAAAATATCCATTAACAAAAAAAACGATGAAAAATAGAGATTCATTTTCTAAATGGGTATATAATATACATGAATTAGTTAATACAAATCTTGGAAAAAAATCAGGACTTACCTATGAGGAAGTAAGAGAAAGATATGAACATTTTAGAGCTAGATGTGTGACTGATCCAAAAGAAAAGATATCAAAACCTTCTAAAATTGAAAAAGGATGTACTGAACCATTATATGGTGTTAAATCAAAGTGTACGCTTAATATTGTTCCTAAAGATTCAAAAGTAGAATCATTTAAAATAGATAAAAAGTGTATTTTTAGCAAGTAATTAAATTTATAAAATTGACTTTAATAAATTTAATTATTAATTAATTCATTATTTTGTTTTTGTAAGTCATTTAATTGTTTTTTTAATTTAACAATTTCATTATCAGATAAATCAACATCATCAGAATCTGTCTCAATATCATATTGTGATTGTTGATTTTGTTGCATTTGTTGATTTTGATGTGCTTGTTTTTGTTCTAGTTGCTGTGCTTGTTTTTGTTCTAGTTGATGTTGTTGTTTTTGTTCTAGTTGTTGTGAGTGTTGCTGCATTTGTTGTGCTTGTTTTTGTTCTAGTTGCTGTTGTTGTTTATGTGTTTGTTGCTGCATTTGTTGTTGTTCTAGTTGCTGTTGTTGTGAGTATTGCTGTATTTGTTGTTGTTTATGTGTTTGTTGTTGTGCTTGTTTTTGTTCTAGTTGCATTTGTTGTTGTGCTTGTGCCTGTTGTTGCATTAATAAATGTTGTTGTGCTTGAGCTTGCATTTGAGCTTGTCTTAGTTGGTCTTGTTGAATTTGAGCTTGTCTTAGTTGATCTTGTTGTATTTGTAATTGTTGTTGTTGTTTATCATTATTTTTATTACTAGCCATTGATAATTCTTGTATTTGTTTTGACATTGAATTTTTAGTTTGTTCTAATTGCAACATTTGTTGTTGTATTTCTTGTTGTAATTGTTGTTGTAATAATATTTGTTCATAAATATTTTTTTGATTTTTTTGTTGGGATTCATTGTGTTCTAATAAATATTTATGTAATTGTATCATTTCTTTTAAATTAACTTTAAAAGGCATGTTATTTTCATCTAAAATATGATAATCTTTGTTTAAATCTAATATATTTTTTTTATCATAATTATTTTTATTATCACTTTCAGGTTCAGGTTCAAGGTCAATGTCAACGTCAACAATATTTTGATTGTTTTCAATATCTTCATTTTTTATTACATCTTTAATTTCAGATTTTTCTTTTTTTTCCTTTTTATAAGAAAAATAATTATTTGAATATAAATAATATAAAATACCAATTAAAATTATTCCAATAAAAATATACATATTATTTCCAGATAAATAATTGGTAATTAATGAAAAATATCCATAACTTTCTGGAGTGTTAACATCTGGATGAGTTATAACAGGTATATTTTCTTGATTAATATTTTGTAAATTTACTTCAGCTGATACATTTGTTGGTGTATTATCATTTAAATTTAGTTTTGATAAGTTTACTTGACTCATTATTAAAATTAAATATAATTTGTATTTTTAAAACTCACCCAAGTAAATTTATAAAAATTGAATTATATATACTTTATTTTAAATATTAATTATTATGACTAAAAGAAAAAATAAAGACTTTATTGAGTCTGATACTAAAAGACAAAAATGTGATTTTATTTCAGCATCATCTATTAAAAATTATATGAATAAAGATCCAATAATTGATTTTTTATCATATTGGCATATAAATGAATTAAATCAAAAACCAGATAGAAATAGAATTTATAATAATTCAGAAAAATCTGAATTTTTAAATTATTTATTTGATAATGGAATTAAATTTGAAAATGATATTTATGAAAAAATTAAAGAAAATCATGATATTATTCAAGTATTTAAAAATATTAATGATTTAAATATTGAAAATTATGAATTAACAAAAAAATATATCAATGAAGGTATTAATATTATATATCAAGGAGTATTATATAATACGGATAATAATACATATGGGGTTGCAGATTTATTAGTTAGATCAGATTATATTAATATTTTAGTACCAAATACAATCAATGTTGAAGAAGAAAAAATAAACAATAAATATTATTATTTTGCAATTGATATCAAAAATTCAACAATTGAATTGAATAAAGATGGAATTTATGTTTTAAACTCAAAAAATTTACCTTTTTACAAAGTACAATTATTAATATATACTGAAGCGCTATCTAATATATTAGGAGTAAAAATAACAAAAGCATTTATATTAGGAAGAAAATATCATTGGGGACAAATTAATTATGAAACTAATAGTTTTTTAAAATTAGGATTAATTGATTATAAAAATATTGATTTTAAATACTATGATTATTTAAATGATAGTATTAATTGGATTAAAAATCTTAGAACAAATGGAGACAAATGGAAGTTATTACCTAAACCATCTGTTGAAGAACTTTATCCAAATATGAAAAATACATATGATTTAAATTATAGAAAAATTAAAAAAGAATTATCAGAAAATATCGGTGAACTTACACAAATTTGGAATGTTGGTGTTAAATTTAGAAAATTTGCACATAATAATGGTATTTACAGTTGGAAAAATAATAAATGTAATTCAAAAACATTAGGATTTAATAATAATTCATCAATAGGATTTATTGTTGATAAAATTATTAAAATCAATAGATCTAAAATTAAAAATATAGAACCAAAAAAGATTTCATACAATGATAACAATTGGAAAATTTGTCCTATTGATACACTTGAGTTTTATATTGATTATGAAACATTAATATATAATGAAAAAAGCTTTATTTTTATGATTGGTATTGGATATGAGGATAATGGATGGAAGTTTAAAAATTTTCATCTTAAACAATTATCAAATGAAAATATGAATATAATGATTCATGAATTTTGGGATTTTGTTAAAGAAATTTTAAAACAAAAAGGTAAAAATGAAAGTAGATTTATTCATTGGACTAAAGCTGAACCATCACAATATTACAAATGTATTAATAAATTATTATATCCTTATAAAAATTTCATAGATTTATTTGATGTTTTTAAAAAAGAACCAATCGTTATTAAAGGAGCATTTGGTTTTTCATTAAAAGATATTGCAAAAGCAATGTATAATAATAAAATGATTAATTCATGTTGGTCTTGTGTAGGGAAAACATCAATTAATTGTGAAAATGGTCAAGATGCATTAATATGGGGACTAAAACTTTATGAACAAAATAATATTATAACTGATGATAATATTATATTAAAATCAATTAGAGATTATAATGAAATAGATTGTAAAGTTATGTTTGAAATAATAACATATTTGAGAAATAATCATATTTAATTGTACAAATAATATATTTTGAATAAATTAAATAAAAAAAATAATATAAATTTATTATAAATAGATGCTTTTGTTTTAAGTAAAAAGTAAAAATTTGAAAAAATATAAATTATTAAACTTCCATATAAATATAAAATAACAAAATTAATTAGAAATGCGATTGATTCTTTATTATCAAAAATATTTATTTCATCAAAAATGTAAATTTTTGTCATATAATTTATTTAGAATAATTATATAATGTAAACTTATATAATTATTTATGATAGTTATATTGAGAGGTCATATTAGAAATTCTTTTGATGATTTACAATTATATAATTTTATAAAATATTTAAGTCAACAATATGTTTTAGATATTTATATACATACTTGGTCAATTAAACAAAATAATATATCTTGGAGAATTATTAAAAATGATTTTACAGAAATTAACACAAAATATATTGAAGATTACTTTAAAGATTTATTTAAATTTGTTAAAAAAATAATAATTGAAGATGAAATAACTATTAATTTATTAGGAAATTTAAATGGTAAAATATTGGCATCAAAAACATCTATACTTGGTTGGAAAAGATATATTTATGGTCAATACAAAATGTTAGAATACATTAATAATTTAATTGAAAATAAAAATGATTTTGTTTTAAATACACGTTTTGATTTATTTACAAATTCGTATGTTTTTCCATTTGAGGAAATTATTTTTTTTATTAATAATAATTATAAAAAATCTTTTACTAAAAATTTGTTTTTAAGAAATGGGGAATATTGTGGTATTGATAATATTATTTTAGGTAATATATCAACAAATTTTTTATTATTTTCGTATTTAAATTTTAATTTGGATAAAATAATATTAGATGAAAATCAAAATCTAATTCATCCAGAATTTATAATATCACGAGTTAATAATAAGTTATTATTCTAATCTTTTATCAAATTTATCCTTGATTTCTTTATATCTAATACTAAATAATAATTATATAGTGACTATTACAATTTCTCTAAAAACCCAGTAAAAAATTTTTCTATTATATAATTAAAATAAATTTAAAATTTGTTTTATTTTGCATTTGTTTTTGTTTTATTTTGAATTTCCATTTGTTTTCTTACATGTTTACCACTATATACTGTTTTTTTATTTTTATCTTTAGTTCCTTTAGTACCTTTATCACCTTTAATTTTAATATTATTATATTCCATAAAAAATATATTAATGATTATACAATAAAAAAATCAATTTTTTTATATTACTTTTAATCAATTATATTTTTGTAAATGTTTAGTTATTGAATTGAAAAAATAATAAACGAATATTATCAAATATTTAATTATTTTATAATTTTATTATAATGATATATATCTATACATTTTATACAGATGAAGAAAAAATCAAATATTTAAAAGAGTCAGCTTTATCAAATAATATTCAAATAAATTATTTATATAAAGAAATTTGGAGTGGGTATATTGATAAAATTATTGCTATTGATGACATTTTAAAAAATCATTTGGATAATGATATTATTTGTTTTATTGATGCATATGATGTACTGGTAAATCAAAGTTTGGATTATTTATTAGAAAAATTTTCTTATTATGATTGTGAATTATTAATTGGTGCTGAATTAAACTGTTTTCCTGAAAATTATAAGGATATGTATCCTAATTTTAATAATATAGATCCTAATATTAATAATAAATATAAGTATGTAAATTCAGGAGGTTATATTGGGTATAAATATTCTTTAGATGTGTTATTTAAATGGAAAACATATGATGAAATATATAATATATGTACTAAAGGATCAGATCAATCATATTTTACAGAATATTACATATCACATCATTCTGATAAAATAAAACTTGATAATGAATGCCTTATTTTTCAAAATTTACATTGGGTTGATTGGAATGATTTAAGTTTTGAAAATGGTAAATTAAAGAATAACATACTTAATGTAAAACCATGTTTTATACATTTTAATGGTGGAACATGGCAACAAAATAATAGAGAAAATATTATGCCTATTTTTTTAGAAAAAATGAAATTAACTATAAACAGAGAATTAATTGAAAATTTAAATGAGTATAAACAAATCATTACATCAACATGTTATCCTCATTCTCAAATATAAGTAATAGATATTAATATATAAAATATATATAGAGAGGGGTTACCATATTTTTTAATATGGGATTTGACAAATTGCTAAACTTTATAAATAAAAATTTAAATTTTGATTCAATAGAAGAATTAAATATTGAAACAGAAGTAAAAAAAATTATTTCAAATAATATAATGTTTGATATTAGTTTTTTAATTTATCAATCATTGATTGAATTAGAAGAAGAAATAAATAATATAATAAAAATAATTTTATCATTACCATTTAATTTTTCAAATAATATTGTTCAAGAAAAAATTTTAGAAATAATATCAGAAGATCATTGGAAAGAATGTAAAATAATTTTTGATGGTGATGATGAATTAGAAATTATAAAAAACTTTAAAATAATATTAAATAAAAATAATATATTGAATACTATTGTTTCAAGAAAAATTTTTAATAATATTACTAATAATATCAATAAGATTCATTGTGTTGAAATAATACAATATATAAATATTATATTTGATGGTATTCCATCATTTTCAAAAGTTTTAGAACAAAGAAGAAGAAGATTAAGAAATTATATCGAATCTATAGAAAGGAAAAAAAAATATGATGAAAAATTTAAATATTTAGAAAACACAATAGAAGAATTTAATGGTATAAATTATGATTATTTTAAATGGTTAAAAAATAGATTTACAATTGATAAATCATTTGGACCAATATCACCAATAATAAAGTTTTTGGAAGAATATTTACATAAACATTTACATAATAAATATCCAAATATTAAAATATATATTAATCAAGGTATATATAATGGTGAAGCAGATTATAAAATATTTAAATCAATTTATGAAAAAAATTATGAAGGTGATATATGTATACATACAATTGATTCAGATTTAGTTCATCAAATACTAGTGCAACAAAATTATTTTAATATAATTAACAAAGACATTAAACTTTCTGTTGTTAGATATAATTATAAAAATAATCATATTCAATATATTGAAGCATCAAAAATAATTAAAAATATAGATAAAGTATATTATGAAATATCAAATAAAAATAATAATGAACATATTATTTATGATATTTGTTTATTATTTTTATTTTTTGGAAATGATCATTTACCATCTTCATATGAAATTGGACCAGAAATGTCCATAGAATATTTTTTAAAAATTCATTTAAAAATATTTAATAATGAAAGAACAATAATTAGAGTTGAAAATAATGATGTTATTTTTTCCTATGATGATTTTTGTTTATATTTAAAAGAAATTAATAAAAATAATGAATTAAATAAAACAAAAATATTATTAAGTAGATTTTTTAAAATTAATTATAATTTATTAAACTATTTTACTGAAAAGCAAGAATTAACATTAAACCAAATAGTTGAACTATCAAAAAAAATATTATTTGATAGTGGTAAAACAAGCAAATTATTAGATGAAGATGATATAAGAATTAAACTAATGAATAAATATGAAAAAGTTGATTTAAGTTTTGAGATAAAAATAAATAATAATGAATTTAAACAAAATTGCGAAAAGTTATTATTGATTTTAGATAAAACATTAGATGAAGATGATTATTGTGGTTTACCATTGTATAATAAAATCAAATTTTTATTATCAAATGATAATTACCAAAACTTATATAATTTATTTATTGATGATATAACAGAAGAATTTCAAAAAAAAAATAAATTAATATTTGATTATATAACAATAAATGATGTAATAAATAAAGAAAATGAAATAATAGATATAAATTTAGAAGACGATATGTCATATTCATACTTAAAAAAAATTTATCAATTAGTAAAAACACTTTTTGGAAATATGAAAAATTATAATTGTAATAATTATACATATTATAAATATTATGAAACACCTAAACTATCTTCACTAATAAATTTTATAGAGAAAAATAAAAACCTAAATCTTGATATTGATCTACAAAATGAAAATGTAACAAGTGAGAAATATTTAAATTCAATAAATCATCATATAATTATAACACCATATATAAAATTGATGTTATGGAAAATAACAATTCCAGATATTGTAAATATGATAAATAATATAAATATGGAAAATTTATGGTATAATTATGAAGATAATTTTGAATTTAAAAATTTTAACATAAATACTTTTTTAAAATTATGGGAATTTAATACAAAAAATGTAAAAAAATATAATTTGTTAAATAATGAAATATATTTAATTGAATATGAAAATTAAAAATTTTATAATTTTATATAATGAAATATCTAAAAATTGTAATAAATCAATAAGTGGACTTATTATTATTAAAATTCTATCCATCTAAAAAAATAAATATAATATACAGAAATATAATATACAGAAATATAATATACAGAAATATCATAAACAATATAATGAAATACTACTGAAAATAAATAATTTAAAAATTAAAACTATCAATTAAATTTAAAAATTAAAAACTATCAATTAAATTCAAAAACCAAAACATTTTTATCTATATATTATAAATAATTTATATATATATTTATGGAAATAAATAAACCAAATCATGATAATAGAATTATAAAATATAATTTACTAAAAAATAAAATTAAATGTATAAGTGTAAGTGATAAAAAAATAAATAAATCTTATATTGTAACATGTGTTAATATTGGATCTACCGGAAATAAAAAATTTTATAATGGTATTGCTCATTTATTAGAACATATGTGTTTTATTACAAGTAAAAAATATAAAACTAAAGGATATATTCACAATAAATCAATAGAGTTTGGTGGCTACTCAAATGCATTTACAGATGATTTACATACAGTTTATTATTATGAAATTTTTACAAGACATTTAGAAGAAATGATAGAAATATTTTCAGACTTTTTATTTAACTCAGAATTAAAAGAAGAATATATATTAAATGAGATGAAAAATGTTGATTCAGAACATAAAAAGAATTTAAATAATGACGGTTTTAGAGTATTTAATATTGAACACTTATTATGTGATGAAAAATCGGAATATAATGGATTTTTTACTGGATCATTAGAAACATTAAATAAAAAAGATATTAGACAAAAAATGCTAAAATTTTATAAAAAATATTATGTTCCAGAAAATATATCAATATGTATAATTTCTGATTATGATATTAGTAAAATTGAGAATATTACCAAAAAATATTTTGAAAATTATAAAAATAATAAAAATCCACCTAAATTAAAACTATTGAAACCATTTTATACAAAAAATATAAATAAAACATTTATTATTGAATCTGTTAATAAAACATTTCAAATTAAATATATTTTTGAAATAAATGAATTAAATAAATATAATGAAACAAAAATCTTTAATTATGTTTCATTTTTAATAAACTTGGATATGAAAAAATCATTATGTGATTTTCTTAAAATAAATAATTATATTAAATCATTAATTTCTTATTTTGAACAAAATACAGGTTTATTTGTAATACATTTAGAATTAACAAAAAAAGGTAAAGATAATATATATGATGTAGATGGTTACTTGAAATATTATATAAATTTTATATTAGATATGGATTTTAAAAATATTTATAATATTATGAATAAGATAGATAAATATAACTATAGTAATTTAACCAAAGAAGATCCAATAATTTTAGGTCAACTACTTACAGTAAATGCATTTATTTACAAAAGTAAGAATATTTATGATGGAAATTATTTAATACTTGATTATAAAGAAAGTCATTTAAAAGATCTTAAAAAATATTTAAATTTTGATAATTGTTTACAACTTGTGATAACTGATGATTTTAATTATAAAAATTATTTAATAGATCCTTATTATGGTACAAAATATAAAGAAATTAAAAAAATTTCAAGTATAACTAAATCTTTTGAAATAAATTTAAATTTTGAAAATAAATATTTATCTAATAACTTAGTTATTATTCCAGATTTAAAAGAAAATATACCTATAGAAATTAATAAAAATATTTGGTTTGGTAATACATCAAAATTTGATGAAAAAAATTGCTATATTAATATAATATTTTCCGATATAAATTTTTTTATTTCACCAAAGAATACAATTTATACTTATTTATCACTAGATATTTTAGATTTTTTACTTTCGAGAGAATTATGGAATGCTATATCAGTTGAATATGTATTTGAGTTTTTTATTGAACAAAAATTAAATCAAGTGTCATTACGAATTAATGTTTTTAATAATTTAGAGGAAGGTCAAGAATTTATAAATTATATTTTAAATTTTATTATAATAAAAAATATAAAAGAATTATCAAAAGATTTTATAAAACAAAAAATTAAAAACTATTCTGATAACATTAAAAATATTAATAAAATGTCACCATGGAATTATATTGATTATATATTTGATTTAAATTATAAAAATGAATATGATACAGATATTTTATTAAGTGAAATAAAAAAAATAAATATTGATGAATTTATATTATACTTTAACAATTTGTTTAAAAAATCAAATTGTGTAATATTTACATATGGAAATATTAAAAGAAATTTTAATTTTAAATTATTAAAAAATAATTTAAGCAATAATTATGATTTTACTACTTTTAATATTAATAAATCAATAAAAATAAAACACCCAAATAAAAATGAAAAAAACAATTGTATAAAGATTATTTTAAAGTTAGGAAAATTAGATGATGTATTAATGTTACATCTAATATTATCTTTGATGTTTATTAATGAATTATTTTATAATAAATTAAGAACAGATAAACAATTAGGATATTTAGTTTCAACAAATTGGACAAAAATAAATGATGAATTTTATATATTTGAAAAAATACAATCAAAATATGATTATAAAATTTTATATGACAGTATAACTGATTTTAATAAAAATATTATTGAATATTTAGATGAAATAAATATAAAAACCTGGATAGTGACATTAAAAGATCATTTAAAAACAAAAGATACAACTATTTATAATATTTTCCAGAAATATTCTTCAGAAATTAGTAAAAGAGAATTTAGATTTAAAAGGAATGAAGAACTTTTAAATAAAATAAAAAATATAACAGAAAATAGTGTAAAAAAATTCATAAAAAAATATTTCGTTAATAATAAAAATACTTTTACAATATTCATAGAAAAAAATTAAAGTGGTTTGCTAACAGTTCGACATTTTTCTATATTACTTTTATTATAAGTTAAAGATACTGGATCATTTGTTGTATTACATTTTTCATCAATTAATAAACATGGTGCAGTACATTTACCGTTATTATCTAAATTATATTCACACGTAGTATAAAATTTGTTATCTGATAATTTTTGTATATATTTTTTTCCTAAAAATAATTCATTATTATCATAGAAACAACTTGATTTTTTCACTTCAATTTCATTAATTATTTTTATATTATTTTCATTAGAAAATTTTTCATTATTTGAAAAAAATAATAATAATAATATAATAGCAAATATAAATAAAATCATATTATAATTAGTTATAAAAAAAATTATAATATAATTTATTAAAAATTAAATATTGACAGGAGGGAATGAGGATGGTGTATATGGTGTTTTTCTGCATCTGTATTCACTATTAATTGTTAATACAGGTTTAATATTATCATAACAATTTTCATTTTGACATGTGAAATCTATATTACATTGTTTATTATCAGCAATACCAAAATCACAAGTTTCGTATGTTGTATTATCATTTGTTGTTAAAATAATTTTTTTACCTTTAATTTTAGGATCATCATTTACAGTACATGTTATATCAGGTATTTCAGTTTCATTTACAATATTAAAAATATCATCATCTGTGCCATTTAATACAAAGTTTTCTGAGTTGGTAAAAAGAATAAAAAAAAGTAATAATATTAAAACAATAAGTATCATTATTATATTGATATTTAGAAAATATTTTAATTAAAATTAAAATTAATAATAATTTTTTAATTAATAAAAAAAAATCTTACATATAAATAATGACAAATATTAATGATAATTTAAAACTATATTATACATTTAGTAGAGAAACATTAGACTTTACTAATGAATATTTGGTTAAAAATGTAAAAGGTACGAATGAAAATGCTAAATTATCAAATCCATTATGTATTAGTTCTAAAAATACATTTTTAAGTGATATGAGTTTTATGTGCAGTAAAGAAATAATGATACCTGAAAGTCAATTTGGAACATTAACAATACCGTCTATAACATTAAATCAAGGATTTTATCTTTTTTTTTGGTTAAATGTTATAAAAGCTGATAATAAAATATATAATTTATTTAATATTCAAATTAAAAATAAATTTAACATTAAAATAAATCATGATGCTAAAAATTTTATAGTTGAAATTAATTTTAATGGTTCAAATTCTATCATAAATTTAATTGAATTTTCAATTAATACAAAATATTTATTTGCAATAAAATTTAATAATGATAATGGTAGATTTTTAATTAATATAAATGGTAATAATATTTTTCTATCTGAAAATTTTTTAAACACAAATATCAACACTTCTCAAACATATAAAAATATTATTTTTGGATCAGATAATGATGAAAATTGTGCATATTTTTACTTAAATGAAATAAGATTATATAATTCATTAAATGATGATTTAGTATCTTTAATTTATAATAATGGAAAAGGTATAAAACCATCACTATTTTTTGATTTTAATATACAATTATCGAGAGAAATTATTGGATTAAATGAAGAAGCAATTATAACATTTAATACTAATTTTACACGTTTACCGTTAAATTATGAATTAAGTTTATATTGTAATAAAAAAAAAATTTCATATTTAAAAGATAGTATAAATGCATCAAATATTTTAACAGATAATTTAGGAATTAATAATTCTTATAGTAATGAACAATTTATCAAACTTATTTATGTTTCATCTAGTGATAATACAATTAATATAAATAATAAAACAACTGGTATTAAAATTATTGATGTACAAGATGTTGATGCTAAAACACAAGGAATGTTAGATTTAACAGATGATGCAGTTAATAATAATTATTATTTAGTAGAACTTAGTGATAATTCAATTTATATGGCTTTATTAGAAACAGATATGAGTGTAACACCATCTGTTCTAAATGATTTTACAACAGGAAAACAAAGCACAAATATTATTTTTAATGGTAATGAAACAGAAAAAATATATAATATATACACATATAAATTTAGTGATAATAATAATATATATTATTATTTGGATAAAACACCACAAAATAAAATCAATAATTTTAATTTACAATCATTTATTGTAGAAAATGGTACTTATTCTGTTTATGCCGAATTTGTTACTGAAAAATATAATATTATTCAATCAAATACTGTTAATCTTGTTGTAAAAAGTCAACAAAAACCATTTAAAATATCTGGTACACCATCAATTCTTGTTAATGATTATGGAATAATTAAATTAGACCAAGAAAATCCAATTAATAATAATGTAACTACTGTAATGGTAAAAAATAATACAAATAATTCACAAATTGCCTATAATTTAGAAAAAGATCAAAATATATTTATATTTACACCAAATGTTACTGGTATATACTATATTAGTGCTAAAAGAGAAGCTGAAGGGTATGGACCAGTTTTATCAAATACAATAAGTGTATTAGTCTATGATGGTAAACAAGATACAATATCATTATCAGCAGATCCAATTGTTACATTTCCAAATAATATATTATTAACTGTTAATGAAACAAATATACCTGCAGCAACAAGATTATTTTATAAATATTCATCAGAAGATACATTTAATAATATTAAAATGGAAGCATTAAGTTATCCATTTAAACCATTAAAAACAGGTAGTTATTCTTTTTATGCATCAAGAAAATTAGTAAATTTTAAAGATGTATCATCAAATATAATCAATGTTTCAGTAATTGAAGGTAAACAAGATCCAATAACTATAAATTTAGATAAAACAAAAATTTCATATGGTGAAAATCTAGGAATAATTATTAATCAAACAAATAGATTATCAAGTTCTAAAACAATTTTAGAAATTAATTATGAAAATAAAAAAATAGGTTGGGAAGAAATTATAACATTTTATAATTTACCATCTTCATATTATTATTATAAAATAAATGGTACAGGAAATGCAACTTTAAGACTAACTAATGTTAGTTCATTGTATTCAAATTTTGTTTTAACTAAAAATATAGAAATAAATAAACTTGACCAACCAAATATTAAATTAGAATATCAATTAGGAAGTAATTTGATAAAAACAGGACAACAAACAATAGAAAGTTTTTTTGCAGAAAATGTTAAATATCCAATACAAAATAATACAATTAATATTAATTATGATTCAGATGTTCAATTATTTTTGAGCAATTTGACATTTTTAAGTGCTTTAAAATTAACACAAGATAATAATAATATAATTATAAAACAAAATGATACATCAATAAATATTTATGGTAGTAGTGCAGGTACAACTAAATTAATTATTAAAAAGAGTGGAAACGATGTTTATACTGATTTACTTATTGAATTACAAATAATTGTTAATAAAATAAATCAACCAAAAGTAATGATTGGTATTGAAGGATTAAATAACATAAATAATAACTATGTTATAACAATAAATAGAAATAAAATATATAATTTTGTTATAAGTAAATTTTTTGAAAATGCATCAATAATTTTTAGTAGTAATTCACAATCTTGTAAAATATCTGGAAATACACTTATACCATTTAGTGCAGGTACATGTCAAATAGTTGCCACTTTAACTGAAACTAATAATTATTTAGAAACAAAATCGGTACCAATAAATGTAACAGTAATTAAAAATATACAAAATGAACTTGTTTATAATAGTATACCACCAATTTCTGTTGGTAATAGATTTGATTTAATTGTAAATGGTGGGACAACAAATAATGATGTTATTTTAAATACATTAACACCTGAACTTTGTTCAATTTATGGTTTAACAAATATAAAAGCTTCACAAACTGGTAATTGTGTTATAAAAGCTACAAAATCAGGAGATTATTTATATGATGATAAAGATGTAAATATAAGTTTTAACATAAATAAATCATCACAACCAAAAACTAATATAATAATTGAAAATTTAACAAAAGTAACAAATAATAATTATGATTATGGAATAATAATTGATTCCACAAAGACATATACATTAATACTGAATGGAGTATTAGGAAATCCTTCAAATATACAATATATATCTTCAGATCCAAATATTTGTGCTATAACTGGAAATATTTTAAAAACTAATAAAACTGGATTTTGTAATCTTAAAGCAATAATACCAGAGACATCAAATTATTTGGCATCTGAATCAACATTATTAAATATTAATGTTATTAAAAAATCACAAGTTGATTTTGCAATTGGTAGTATGCCAGATGTATATTTTGGTGATACAATTAGTTTACCAATAACCGGTGGAACATTAAGTGGTGAAATTATATTATCATCGGATACTAGTAATAATTGTGTTATACAAAATAATAAAATTTTAACAACTAATGCAGGAACCTGTAGTATAACAGCATTTATGGATGGTAATGATATTTTTGATTCAATAAGTAAAAAAGGAATAAATATAAAAGTTAATAAAAAAAGTCAACCAAATTTAAATGTTGTAATTCAAAATTCACAAATAGATCAATCAAATAATATAATATATTTACCAATAAATAGAGAGAAACCATATAATATAGAACCAACAGGTTTATTAGAAAGTCCTATTGTTATTTATCAATTGTCAAATGTTAATGCTTTAAATCCAGCATTAGATGTTTGTAAAATTCAAAATAATAAAATATTAGCATTTAGTGAAGGAACTTGTAATTTAATTATAGTTACAACAGAAACAAATAATTACTTAGCATCAACATCTCAACCAATTAAAATTTCAGTTATAAAAAGTATACAAAACGATTTAAAGTTTGGTGAAATTCCATCATTAAATTATAATAATACAATAACACTTAATATATCAGGCGGTTCTGGTACTGGACAAGTTTTATTAAATTCAGATTCAACTAACTGCACAACAAAAGGTCTTACAGTTACTGGCAAAAATACAGGACAATGTACTATAACAGCAACAAATTTAGGCGATGATACATATTTACCAAAAAGTGTAAAAACAACAATAAATGTAAATAGAATTTTACAACCAATATTATCAATATTAATAACTGATTTATTAGATCCAGTAAATAAAATTCAAGATACAAATGGAAATAGCATTTTAAAAGTTAATAGAAATAAAACATATTCATTATCATTAAGTGGATATATGGAAAACCCTAATATTACTTTTAACATAATTAATAATTTTTCACAAAATCAAGATCCTGTTTGTACTATTTCTGGTAATTTATTAACCGCATATTCCGAAGGTTCATGTCTAATTGAAGGAAATTATTCTGAAACACAAAATTATACATCTGGAAAAACAAAACCAATAATAATTTCTGTTATAAAAACTGAACAGTCAGACTTTCTACTAAATACAACACCAACTTTTTATTATAATAATCCAACATTAATAGATTTAAATGGTGGGTCATCATCATATCCAATTAATTTTCAGTCTAAAACTTTATCAACATGTACTATAAGTGATAATATTGTTTTTTCAAAAGATGTTGGTGATTGTAATATTACAGCAACAAAACCAGGTGGTTATTTTTATTATGATAAAGTAAAAGATTATAATTTTAAAATATTACAAGAATTTCAACCACCAATTGATATTGTTATTGAAGGTAAAAAATCTGATTTAGAAATAAATGTTGATACATTACCAACTTTATTTGCTAGAAATAAACTTTCAATTTCAAATGAAACAGGTAATAATACTTTTAAAAATGGTGATTATATTATATCATCATCTTCAATTGGTAATACAAATAATGATGCATATAATGTCTTTAGAAAACAATTAGTTACATCTTGGACATCAGGAAACGATACTTATGAATCAATGACTGGTAATTATATAAAAAAAACTGCGTATACTGGTATTGTTGGTGGTAACTTATTATTTGGTGAATGGGTTCAAATACAATTACCATATAATTTAAAAATTACATCATCTAATATATTAAATGGTTTTCCAAATTTGATATCAAAATGTCCTCAAATATTTCACATTGTTGGTTCTATAGATGGGTTTACATGGTATTTATTAACTACTCAAAATGTACAAACATTTCCAGCAGAACAAACACCATTAAGTTTTAATGTTTCAACAAGTAGTTCATTTAGTTATTATAGATTGATAATAAATAAACTAAAAGGTGGTGATAGTAATTCAACAAATATTAATTTATTACAATGGAATATTCAAGGTATTTATTCTAATAATACTTATACAATTTCAGTTGATAGAAATCAAAAATTTAATTTAAAATTACAAAATATTCAAGATAATGCAACATATACTTTAAGTGCAATTTCAAATTATTCTTTAGAACCTAATGAACCAGTATTAAAATTAGAAGATAATAATAAAATGATTGGATATAACTCTGGTGTATGTGTTTTACAAGCAAATATTGAGAAAACAAATAAATATTTAAGTTCTATATCAAATCCATTGATTATTGTTGTAATGAAAAAAGAAGCCACTGCTATATCAACAGAACCAATTCCACCATTATATTATGGATCAAATGTTGATATCAAAGTAAAAACTGGATCAAATCTACAATTTAAAACATTAGATCCAAAAAATTGTACAGTTTCTGGAACAACAATAACTGGTATACAATCAGGAAAATGTACAGTTAATGTTAAAGAACCTGAAACAAGAGAAACCAAAGGTGTTGAATTAGATTTAGCTTTAACAGTTTTAAAAGTTGAACAAACAAACTTTAAACTTGTTTTTGATAATCAACAAATGGATTTATCTGATAATATTACATTTAATATTGATAGAAATAGAGAATATACCATAAGTATATCTGGTTTAATAGAAAATCCAAAAATAACATATAATATAACAACTAATTATTCATTAGATCCAAATGAACCGGTTGTTAAAATAAATGGAAACAAATTAATAGCATATAATGCAGGTGTCTGTTTAATTCAAGCAGATATAAGTGAAACAACAAATTATAAAGCTACAAAAACAAGTCCAATAGTAATAACAGTAAATAAAAATAAACAACAATCTTTAAATTATGATGTTAATTCTTTAATATATAGTAAAAATTCAAAATTAAGTATAGGAGGAGGTTCTACTAAAAATAATATTAATGTACAAGTACAACCTAAATCACAAAAAAATTGTCAAGTAAAAAACTTACAACAATTTGTTTCCAATGAAGTAAGTTATGGAACTTATGATGTAAATGGTATATATACTGGAGATTGTAAATTATCAGCAACAAAAAATGGTGATTATAATTATGAAGATGTACAATTAAATATACCTTTAGTTGTTAATAGAACTACACAGCCACCATTAAGTATTTCAGTAACTTTAGAACCACAATTTAGTAAAAATATTGAAGGTTTTAATAATATAAATGATTATGATGATTTTAGTAGTTTTGCACCATTTTAAACAACAGGATATGATCCAGTAGTTAATAATCCACATTGACCAGCACCATCATTATAAGGTTTACCAGTTGCAGGATCATTACCTTTACCAATCATCATATAACCATTAACACCCCAAGATTTACCCCAACTATTTCTTAATATATAATAATCATCACTATAACCAACTAATCCAACCCCATGATCAATATTAGTGCCACATGTACCTGTAAAAATACCTGAAGAATATAATTGAAATTCTCTTTGATCAGCTTCAATTGCTACAGAAACGGGTTGTTGAGCTAATGCAGACATCATTTCAATGTCAGAATTTGGAATTATATCAATATACTTAATTATATCAGTATTTGGTTGATTTTTGCATGTTTTTTTACAAGTACCAGCCGTTTTGGTTACACCAGAAACATAGGGATAATCAGCATCAGAACAAATACCATTTTTTTTACCAATCCATGTAAAAGCATTATCCATTAGTCCTCCATTGCAACCATGATTAATAAAATTATCACAATCAACTAATTCTTGTTCTGATAAACTATATAATTTTCCATATTTAATTACAGATGCGCTTTCTAATGCTTGAATAGTTGAAAAAGACCAACATGAACCACACTGTCCTTGATCTTTAACAGTATTAACTACACCTTGATATCTCCAATCAACTGATAAAGGTACTGGAACTTTAATAGTATCTATTGAATCATTAGTTTTTAAACTTGAAATTAAATTTCTGTTAAAATCAAAACTCATAATTTCTCTAAATTCATCAAATGAATATCCTGAATAAGCATTATGACCTAATTTATATAGTAGTCCTTCAGAATTAGTTTGATCAATAAATTTATCATTATTTACCCAGTTTTCAAAAACATGAACTAAATGATCATCATTAAAAATATGAAAATTATGTTCTTCAATCCATTTATTAAATCTTGTTAATCGCAAGTTTTCAGACATTGTGTTATTTACACCTAAAATCAAAAAAAATATAATATTTGATAATATCATTATATTTAATAATAAATTATTTTTATATCTAAAAAAATTGAATAATCTATATAAATAAAAGAGTAGCTTAATTATTATGAGTATACAAGGTTACACCAATATATATACTAATATTTCATCAATATTAAATAAGGGTCAAGAACATTTACTAAAAGATATTGACTTGCAAGAAATATTATTATTATCTCAAGAACAAATAATTTTATTGATCAGTAATTTAAATAATTTTATTGTTAATAATAATTATTACTATAAATTTGAAAATTATAATAATCTATTTTCTTTGTTAGTCAACATAATTTACGAGTATAATAAAAAAAAAAATATAATTTTACCATTAGAAAATATATTTCTATCAAATTTATCTATTTTAAATTTAGGACAAAAATATTTGGAAAAAATAAAACCTTATATAATTGAATTAACAAAACAAAAAAAAATAGATATTGATAAAATTTTAATAATTGTTGCTTCTAAAGGTACTCTACCAATTTATTTTTTTTGGAGAAGATTATTAAAAAATAATAGTAAAAATTTCATGGTTCAATTATTAGCTTCATCTTGTTTAAATAATGACATGAGAATATTAAAATTTTTAATTACAAATGAAAAAATATCAATTAGTGGAAATAATATAGAAACTATATTTTTAAATATTTTTGATTCTAGGAATTCAAATAAAAAACAATTTAAAATGCTTAAGATAATTAATGAAAGAATACCATTAAAAGAATATTTGAATATTATGCTTTACTACACTGATTATGATTTAAGTAAATGTAATACTATTTGTAAATTTTATCATATTAACAATAATATATCTTATTCTAATATAACAAATCTAATTTCAAATAAACTTATGGTAATAGATAATGATAATACAACAGAAACTGTAGAAGAATATAATAAAATAATTATTAATCAAATAAATAAACTTATGATTTCATCTTATGAAAAAATTTTATTTTTGATAGCAAAAAATATGTATATATGTAATATTACAGAAGAAGAAACTTTATTAATTAATTCAAAATTATTTAAAAATATTATTAATGAAAATAAATATAGTATTGTGTCACATATTTTAAACAATAATTGTGGTACTAAAAATTTATGTGTTCGTGCAAATAATCAACTTTTATGTATAATAATTAAAGAATATTCTACAAGCCTTTTCTTCAATCAATATTTAACTGAAAACAGTGTTATAACATACTATATTTGTATTGGATTTTATACCAGATTTTTTACAAGCACAAACAAAACTATGATTACTATTAATTATATTTTACATAAACTTAGATGTATTTGTAAAAAATATAAAAAAAATAAAATATATGAAATAAAAATTCAAACAGCACCAGTTATTAATGAAATAAAAAATTTTATTCAAAATAAATTTATTACTGTTTTAAATAAAGGTTCTTATTTATTTCAATTAAGTAAACAAAAATTTACAACTTTACCACCCAGACATATAATACCATATGAAATAAATTATCTAAATTCATGTTTAATTAAAGAAAAATCCGATGGTATTAATGTTACCAAATTGCCAATTAACATTAATCCAAATATTTATGAAGTGATAGATAAAACAATAAAAGCTGAGTATATTGAAGAATATGATTTATATTTAGTATATGATATTAATATTGAAGATATGGATATACTTGAAAGACAAACTTATTTACGCTCAATACACCCATATACCTCAAAATTAAATAATTTTCAAATTATTACAAATATGAATGAATTAAAAGAAAATATTGAATATGAAAGAACTAATATTTTAAATTTTATAAAATCTTCTAATGAAGAAATTAAATGGTATCCTAAAGCATCATTTAAAATAAATAAATTTAGTGAAGATTTTATAAAAGAAATTAATAATTTTATTGAAGAAACAAATATTGATCTTAATAACTATATAAATCTAAATGGTATAATTAAAAATGACGGTTTAATAATAGTACCATTAGATGGTACTAGAGAATTAAAAATTAAACCAAAAAGTTTAATGACAATAGATTTATTATATAAAAATAACTTTTGGTTTGATAATAATAATATCATACATAATAATATTATAAATACCAATAAATATAAAGAAGGTAAAATATATAGATGTTATCCATATATTAATAATGATGTATATTTTGAACCAAAAGAAATTAGATATGATAAAAAAAGACCAAATACTAATAATATTTATCAAATTATTAATTCAATTGTAAACTTTAATTGGTTAAATAAATTATATGAAAATAATAATTATTATCATAAAACAGAAATTGTATATGATAACAAAATAAAAAGAATATTAGAACAAAATAAAAATATATTTTATAATTTTATAAAAAAAATTAAACCAAATACAAATAGATTTTGGCTTGATTTGGGTTGTGGTAATTGTAAATTTTTTAATTTTATTAAAAATTATAATCCAAAAAAATATGTTGGTATTGATTGTGATATGAAAAGTATAATAAATGCATTTAAAAAATATAATGATGAGCCAGACTTTGAAATACATAATTGTGATTTAAATTCAGATTGGAATAAATATAATTTGAAATTGTTTAATTTTAATATGGATATATTATATGATTATATTATTTGTAATTTCAGTTTAATGCATTTTTGTAATAATCAATTTTGGGAATACCTAAATAAATTTTCAAAAACAGGAACACTATTTATTTTTAATATTACAATTCCAAATTGTAATTGGAGTATGAATAATAGCTACTTAAAATCAAATAATGTAGAAACTGAAATATTTTTAGAATGGATACATATAAAGCCAATAAAAGAAAGAATAATTTCAAATGAAGAAATAAATAATTATGCTAAAATATTTGAATGGGAAATTTTAAAAATAGATAAAAATAATGAAAATAATTTAATATCTTGTTATAATTGGTACATTTTACAAAAAAAATAAATTATCTAATTTAAATTAATGGAAAATTTAGATTATATAATTTTATTTGGTTTAATTATTTTAGCTTTATATTTTATAAATAATAAAAAACAAGTAATTAAAAAAGAAAAAAAAATAAATTATAGTGATATATATGTTGTAAAAAATAATATTGAAACACAAAATATAATATCAAATGAAAACAATAATTTTGTAAAAAAAATAACAGAGAAAGAAATAAAACAAATTAATATTGAAAAAGGTAATACAACAAGACAATCTCTTATTCATGAATCAGGAGGTTCAACACATTATAAGGAAGTTAAACTCAATACAAATATTTCTGGAAATAAAATAATTGAAAAAGAAAATGCACAATCATATAGAAAATTACCAATTAAATTTAAATAAATGAATATTCATTTCCATCATATGCATCAAAATCACTATTTTTTTTTACAAAATTATTATTATAATAAAAATAATTATTACTTTGCTGTTCATTATTTTTAGCTATATTTTGTTTTTCTTTATTTTCTATTTGTTTATTTAAATCATTAAAATTTGTTGCTTTTACAATCATATTTTGTATTAATTGTTCTTTGATTTTATTTTTAACAACTTCATATTTTTTACATTTTATTATTGATATACCAACCAAATCTTTATTAATTATTTCATCAAATTTAATATCACCTTTAAAATTAGAAACAACTAGATTTGCTATTGATAATGCTGTTTCTTCATCTTGACATGATATTATAATTTCACCACTTCTTGGATCAAAATTAATATTAGTTAAATAGTTTTTCCAATTTTCATAATCATTTAATGAAGGTATTTTTGCTTTTATATAAAAATTATAAGGATCATTTGAACCATACTTATATATTATTTTTGTCCATGGTTTTGGATCATAAAAATCCCAATGAATAAAATTATTTTGTTTATAGTCATATGGTTTACCGTATTTATTGATATCAACCTCTTCATCATATATTTGTTGTTCTTCTTTTGGTTTTTGATTTGGATGTTTTATAATAATATTATTTACGAAATCCTGATTATTATTTACGAAAACTTTATTATTATTTGCATAATCTAAACTATTTTCTGCTTGAACTTGATTATTATTTGCGAAAACTTGATTATTATTTGCGAAAACTTGATTATTATTTGCGAAAACTTGATTATTATTTGCGAAAACTTGATTATTATTTGCATAATCTAAACTATTTTCTGCTTGAAATGGATTATTATTTGTTTGAACTTGATTTATTATGTTTTGTTGATATTTAATTATTTCTTGTTGTTGAGAAATTATTTCATCATTATTTACTTTATTATTTTTATAAATATTCATTATTTCTTTTATATTTTCATTATTTTTTTTTATTTTTGATATATAATTTGTATTTTCATCACTATCACACTCTATGTCATCATTACTATTTTCACTTAAATTATCGCTATTTTCACTTAAATCATCGCTATTTTCACTTAAATCATCGCTATTTTCACTTAAATCATCGCTATTTTCACTTAAATCATCGCTATTTTCACTTAAATCATTGCTATTTTCACTTAAATCATTTCTATTTTCACTTAAATTATCACTAATAATATCAGATTTATAATTATTAATTTTAAAGATATTTTTATTTGTTTTATAAAAATAATTACCAATATTTAATGTTTCATATAAATCATAAAATAATATTAATAAAATAATTACAAAAAATATTTTTTTTATCATATTGATAATAATTAGAAAAAAAATATAATACCGATTTAAAAACGTCTAACAGGTTGTTCATATATTAAATCATAAAATGTATTTTTAATATTATCACTATATGAATAGTTTATATTATATGGAATATCTTTATATTCATATTGTACTCTGTTATAAATATTATAAATAAAATAATTTTGTGTCAGTAAATTTATGGTTTTATCCACAACTATAATTAAATCTTTATCATTACTTATTTCATAAATATAATTATTATAAATACTAAAATTGTTTTCAATTATATCAATAATATTTTCTCCAATAGTTTTAAATTTTAAATTAAATTTATTAATTATACTTTCAGGTAATAATTTATTAATAAAATTATCAAAGTTATACCATCCTAATTCATATTTTATGTATTTATCTGAACTGAATTCTTTATTTTTATTTTTAATGTAATCATACATTGTATGATTATACAAATTATTATACAAAAATATTTTTAAATTTTTATCATAGTTTTTAATAAATTCACTAAAATTTCTATATGTATGATAAATTTTTGCTTCTCTATATTGAAAAACTTTACCAAAATGAAAAATTAAATCAAGATGTTCATTGTTTAATTCTTCTTTTGTATTCTGATAAAAATATTTTGTGTTTATATAATTCACAATTAGTTGATCTCCCAGTTCAATATTTAAATAAGGATATCCATCTTCACTAAAAATGGTAAAATTAATACCTTCCTTTGTTTTATTTCCATATAATTTTGAATAAGAACTATTCTCTGTACCATCAAACCATTGATAATACATTGTATATTTTTTTTTATTCAATAAAATAATAAATTTATTATATTTTTCAATAAAATTTTTTATCATTTCAAGTTTATTAATCCCTCTTGCTAAATAATTTTCTAGATCTACCGTTTTAGTGATATCGTTAAAAGAATATGTTGATAATAAATTGTAATCTGTTGAAATATATTCAACTTCATATTTTTTTGTAATTAATTTTTCAAATTCAGGATTTGTATGAAAATACTTAAAATTATTATCTTTGGATATCAATTTAAATTTTGAAAAAGGAGGTATTAAAAATTCTTCTTCATTTGGAAATAGGGAAAAGTTTTCAATAAAATATCCTACCCCTTTAACATTTTTTGGTATATGAATTTTCATTAATATTAAACCAAATGTTCCATTTAATCCAGGACTATAAAAAGGATCTCTTGTAGTTGATGTAAACCCATTATCATAAAATGTACTTCCAATTAAAAGATTTTTTATAAAAGAATCATCCCATAAAAATCGATAAAAAATATAATCTTTTTTTAAAGATGAACTATTTTTATATGCATTTAATATTAATTTTAAACCGTCATATACATATGTATTCATATTTGTTTGTAATGGATCTTTAACTCTTAAATAAAAATTAAAAATAAATGATCCATAGAATGAATAAAATGTAATCCATGATATAATATTATTATTAATAATATTTTCGGTATGATCTTTTATTTCATCAAATGAAACATCATTTGTTGAAATTTTTTTACAAATATTATAATGTTTTTCTTTATCATTTAATAATTCTAAATCTATATTTTCTTTAATAATACCCATATTTTCTCCTAATTTAATTAGTTCATTTTTTGAATAATATGGTTTTAAATGTTTAATATATGGATTAAAACTTTTTCTTTTACAAATACTTATTTGTAAACCTAATAACTTGCTATATTTATACAAAACTTTATATGATGTATCAATTAATACTTTTAAATCATAATTATCTATTATTTCTAAATTTTTTTTAAATAGTTTACTTTTATTTTTATCTTTTTTAAATTCATTATATTTATTTTCTATCCAATCTTTAATTTCATCTGTAATAAATCTATAATGTGATTCAATTAATCTATAATGTAAATTTTTTTTAAATATAGGATATATTTGTTGACTATAAATATCATACATTGGTATATACTCTTCGTATTCAGATAATTTAATTTTATCTTTTCCAGATAGTTTTATTTTTAAACTAAAAATATCTTTAATCATTTTTTCATTAATAAGCATATTAATCAAAACGAGATTTTATTTAAATTTTTTTTCCATCAAATATAGATATATTTTTCATTGTTTCTAATGGCATATCTATTGATAATACATCTTGTGTTCTTATATTAAAATACCAAAAAAATATTAAAACTATTATTAAAGCAATTAATTCAGGTTTTATATTGATATTCATATATATTATATAGATAAAAATTAAACTCATAAAAATAAATAAATAAATATTTAAATTATCCTTTTTTTTCTAGTATATATATATATGAATACTCCACAAGTTCAAGTACCATTAACTGTACAAACCACTTTACCTGTTAATCAACCAATGTTACAAGCAACTCAACCAATGTTACCAGCAGGTACAATACCTTTTCCTTCTATTTTAAGTATTAAAAATGAAACTTGTACCAGTATGTTTGATTTAGTTAAACAATATTGGTGGGTTTTACTTTTATTAGTTGTTGCATTTTTATATTACAGACAACAAAAATCAAAAAAAGAAGAAGATAATGAACCTCAATCATCTAAATAAATTAATAGTATTTTATTAAATAATTATTAATTTATTCAATTCTACATAGTTTTAATATTCTATAATCAAAAGGTGTATTATCTAATGCTTCTATTAAATAATTTGCTTGATCTTCATCTCTAAATTCAATATATGCTACAGTTTCATCGTAATATTTTTTAATATTTATATATTTTACATGACCCCAATCATATAATAATTCTTGTAATTCTTCTTTTGAAATATCATTTGGTAAACTACTCATTTTTACTTTACCGCTATTTTTATTTTCATAATTCACATAATTTTTTTTATCATTATTATATTGTTTCTTCTCACCATTATTATATTGTTTCTTCTCACCATTATTATTATATTGTTTATTTTCTCCATTATTATTATATTGTTTATTTTCTCCATTATTATTATATTGTTTCTTATCACCATCATTTTGTTTATTTTCTCCATTATTATTATATTGTTTCTTCTCACCATTATTATTATATTGTTTATTTTCTCCATTATTATTATATTGTTTCTTCTCACCATCATTTTGTTTATTTTCATTATTATTTTGTGATACGTCTAAAGGTTTATCTTTATTACATTTAATTGTTAGGTGATTACCACCACATTTTCTACATATAATACCAGAGCTCATGATCATTATGATAATGTTTGTTTAAGTATTTAATTCAATTTTTTATAGATCAAAATAAAAATTGATTCTTTAAAATATTAATTATAACTTAAGTATTTATGGAAACAATGGATATAAATCTAAAATTAAAAAATGATATATTCCCCATATTATTCAAATTAAAAAAAAAAGAACTTAATAAAATTTCAAATATTATATTCAAAACTGGATATGATATAATGTATCCCCAAATTAATGAAAAAAATATTAAAGAGAAAAAAGAATATAATGAATTAATTAATAAATTAGATGAATTAAAGAGGGATTTGGTATCACCTCAATTAAATGAAAAAATATCATCATTAGAATCATCGTTAGAAAAATTAATAGGAATATCTTGTAATTCTTCAAAAAAAGGTGAATTTGCTGAAAATGTTCTCGAAACAATAATTACACAAAGATATGGTGACATTACTTATAAAAAAACAAATATAATTCCACATTCTGGAGATGCATGGTTATATTTACCAGATGAAAAAATTATTATGTTAGAAAGTAAAAATTATACAACAACTGTAAACAAAGATGAATTGATTAAAATGGAAGATGATATGAAAACAAATAATATTTTATGGGGGTTATTTATATCTTTTAATTCAAATATTCAAGGATTAAAGGAAATGGATTATCATACATTTACACATAATAATCAAATTTATAATATTATATCAATAAGTAATTTATCTACTGATATAAATAGATTAGATTTAGGTTTGACTATTGTTAGAAAGTTAATTAATATGCCTAATGCAGATACATGTTTTCCATGGATTATAAAAAATATTAAATCAGATTTAAATGATTTAAATAATATAATAAAAAAAAATTATATTATTCGTGATAATTTTATTAATATGGAAAAAGAAATTAATAAACAATTAAATAGTCATTACATTAAATTAAGAGATCATCAATATGAAGAAGAAATAAAAATTAGTGAAATCATTAAAAATATTAATTCAACAATAGAAAAATCTATAGATATTGAACTTGATATAAAATATACTGAAATTCAAGACTATTGTAATGAAAAAGATAAAAAACTTGGTAAACTATTTAATAAAATATCAGATAAAATTTCAAAAAATATAATATTTATTAAAAATAATAATGTTTGGAATATTAAATTGAATAATGAAAGTATTGGAAATGTTAAAGTTGTTACAAAAAAAATAATTTTTGAATTATTAAAGTATGAATTAATTATAAATTTTGTTGCTGGTAAAGATAAAGAAAATATAATAAATTTAAGCATTATAGAAAATATTTTAAAATAATTAATTTATATGTAATATTATATGATTAATATTATATTAATATTTTTAATAATCTTTCTATTTTTTTTTATTCAATCAGAATATTTTTTTAATGTAGAATTTGATGATAATATTTATAAAGAAGATAATAATGAAAAAATAGAAAATGATTCCAAATTACTAACTGATATTAATATTGAAAATGATTTTAATTGTTATATATATGGTTGTAATAGTTCTAGAAATGATATGATAGAATGGATAGGAACAGATGAAAACAAAAATGAAATTTTTGCAGATAAATCTAAACAAATATTTGTTTTTAACAATGGATTTTTAGATAAAGTTGATGATATAAATTTTTCTAAAATAAAAAAAAATGATTACAGTTTAAGTATTCCAACAATAACTAATAATAATAAAAAAGAACTAAAAATAAATTTAAAATATAAAGATTATACTTTTTATGGATATTTAACTAATAATTTTTATAAACTTCAATTCTTGATTTATCAAAAACCTGTTAAAACAGAAATAAGTAATGATGAATTGTATGAATATGTTGCTCTTAAAATTATTAATAATGAATATAAACTCATGCATAAATTACCATTACGTCCTAAAATAGAGAATTTAGAAACATTATGGATTAATTATGGACCAATATCATTAGGTCCACTTGTATTTACTACAAAAATTATTTTTTTCTAAATAAAAATATATGTGTATAAATAACATATTATTATTGATTTTTTTATTTTTATTTTTTTTATTAATATTTAAAAATATTAATTTTGAAAATATTTTTAAAATTAAAGATACTTTTCAAAATATTGATAATGGCGACGATATAAATATTTTCCAAGATGAGGATGGTAATTATTTTGATGAAAATGGTAATCAAGTTGATGAAAATGGCAATCCCTTATTAATTGTATATAAAAATGAAAATAATGAATTAGTTAATCAATATGGTAACTTAGTAGATGAAAAAGGTGAATTAATTATGAATATTTATCAAGATGAAAATGGGACTTTTTTTGATAATGAAGGTAATCAAGTTGATGAAAATGGTAATCCTATAATTTTTACTTTACAAGATGCTCAAGGTAATATAATTGATATAAATGGTAATCCTCTTAATATTGATTCAATAATTACTAATCAATTTAAATTAAATAAAGAAAATTATGATATAGATGCTTCTGGTAATTATTTAGATATATCTGGTAATATTATTGGAAAAGTATCTTCTGAAGAAATTGATAATATAATAGATCTAATTAAAGACCAAAATGGAAATTATTTTAATGAAAATGGTATACCTGTAAATGAAAATGGAATACCTATTTCAGTTGATGAAATATATGAAAATGATGAAGGACAAATAATTGATGCATATGGTAATTTTTTAGATTTAAATGGTAATATAATTCAACAAAGTCAAGAGTATTTACAAAGTCAAGAGTATTTACAAAGTCAAGAGTATTTACAAAGTCAAGAGTATTTACAAAGTCAAGAATATTTACACGGTCAAGAAATATTTGCAGATGGTGATGGTGGATATGTTGATATTTATGGTAATCAAGTTAATAATGATGGTAATTTAATAGATACTAAAGGAAGATTAATTGATGAAGATGGTAATTTAATTGATAAAGAAGGTAATTTAATTGATGAAAAAGGAAGATTAATTGATGAAGATGGTAATTTAATTGATAAAGAAGGTAATTTAATTGATGAAAAAGGAAGATTAATTGATGAAGATGGTAATTTAATTGATAAACTAGGTAGATTTATTGATGAAAAAGGTAGATTAATTGATGAAGATAATAGATTAATAGATGAAAAAGGTAGATTAATAGATGAAAAAGGTAGATTAATAGATGAAAAAGGTAGATTAATAGATGAAAAAGGTAGATTAATAGATGAAAAAGGTAGATTAATAGATGAAAA
>Ga0136644_10000250_pt1 | contig 42154 bp, 36 predicted proteins | sample C_130820_EF_Meta_FD_94780 | JGI IMG/M metagenome (GOLD analysis project Ga0136644, IMG submission 94780) | Freshwater microbial communities from Lake Croche, Canada to study carbon cycling - C_130820_EF_MetaG (v2) (version 2) | ecosystem: Environmental > Aquatic > Freshwater > Lake | place...
AGACCGCAACTCGCGCCATGGCCCTCGCCGATGTTGTGTTTGCCAACGCAGACGAGGCGGTGGCCTTCACTGAGTGCGCCAGCACGGTGGACGCGCTTGAGTGCCTTGCTCAGGCAGTTCACGTCGCTGTCGTAAAAACAGGCTCCCGAGGGTGCCTAGCCGCCGCCGGGGACACTCGAGTGGATGTCACAGCGCTGCGTGTGGATGTCCGGGATACCACGGGCGCGGGGGACGCATTCAGTGCGGGATTCCTGCCAGCGTGGCTCGCGGGGTCCTCACTCGAAACCTGTGTCCATGAGGGCCAAGCGGTAGCGGCAAAGACCATCACCCGTGTCGGTGCCGGACCACCACCATCGAACAAGGGACACTGACCCGCCGACCACAGGAAGAGGTCCAGCATGGCCCGCCGAACCGCCGCTGTACCCGGCGAGGGGCGCATCGTCGACGTTGACGTCGCCGACGAAATGCGCGGTTCCTTCCTCGAGTACGCCTACTCCGTCATCTACGCCCGCGCACTTCCCGATGCTCGCGACGGACTCAAACCCGTTCAGCGACGTATTTTGTTCCAGATGGCCCAGATGGGCCTTCGACCCGACCGTGGGCATGTCAAAAGTGCCCGTGTCGTGGGCGAAGTCATGGGTCGACTTCATCCCCACGGCGACGCGGCCATTTACGACGCCCTAGTCCGTATGGCACAGCCATTCACGCTGCGCCTGCCCATGATCGATGGACACGGCAACTTCGGTTCGCTGGATGATGGACCAGCAGCGATGCGTTACACCGAGGCGCGACTGGCTACCGCTGCGTTGGACATGACGGCGGGGCTGGATGAGGACGTCGTAGATTTCACCGCGAACTATGACGGTCGTGAGCAGGAGCCCGTCGTACTTCCCTCAGCGATACCCCACCTTCTGGTCAACGGTGCCTCAGGAATTGCTGTCGGAATGGCTACCTCACTGGTCCCGCACAACCTTGGTGAGGTCCTTCACGCGGCGCGTCATCTACTTCTCCATCCGGACGCGACCCTTGCGGACCTCATGGCCTTCGTTCCAGGGCCAGACCTTCCCGGAGGCGGCGTGATCGTTGGCCTCGATGGGATCACCGAGGCATACGAGACAGGCCGCGGTTCTTTCCGCGTACGAGCACGCACCCGGATAGAGCAGGTGCAGCCCAGACGCCGGGGAATTGTGGTCACCGAACTGCCCTACAACGTGGGGCCTGAGCGCATCATCGACCGCATCAAGGATGCGGTCCAGGCGAAGAAGCTGCAGGGCATCTCCGATGTCGTTGATCTCACCGACGGCGATTCCGGACTTCAACTAGTCATCGAAGTCAAAAATGGCTTTCATGCCGAGGCTGTGCTGGAGCAACTATTCAAGTTGACCCCGCTCGAAGACTCCGTCGCCATCAATGCGGTGGCACTTGTCGACGGGCAGCCGGCAACACTGGGGCTACGCGAGATGTTGCGAGTGTGGCTCGATCATCGTCTTGTGGTCGTCCGTCGAAGGAGCGAATTCCGACGAGCCAAAGCACAGGCACGACTGCATCTCGTCGCGGGCTTACTTACGGCGATCTTAGATATCGACGAGGTCATCGCCGTGGTTCGGCAATCCGATGACACCGCTGCAGCGCGGGATCGTTTGATGACCATCTTTGATCTGACCGATATCCAGGCCAGTTACATCCTTGAGATGCCCCTTCGTAGACTCACGAAATTCAGTCGGATTGAGCTCGAAGCGGAATCGACGAGCCTGCGAGAAGAGGTCGATGCGCTGTCGCGCATACTCGACGATCCGATGGCGCTCCGTAACGCCGTTGCCGACGAAATCTCATCTGTCGCGCAGCAGCATGTGACACCCCGGCGCACTCTGCTTCTCGAAGGATCAGCGCCGGTCGCCGCCTCAGTCCCCTTGGAGGAAGCAGACGCGTCGTGCCTGGTCATGATGTCGTCAACGGGGCTGCTCGCGCGATCATCGGGCAATCGCACCGTTGCCGACGTCAAGGCCCGCTCGCCGCACGATGTCATCGTCCATACCGTCCCGACGACGAGTCGGGGACATGTCGGTGTGGTCACGTCTGCTGGCAGGGTGATTCGTATCTCGTGCCTTGATATCCCGTCACTTGCACCCGGGACCACGGGCTTGTCATCTGGCGCACCGCTAGGTGCTCTCGTCGAGCTGCCACGAGGCGAACGCGCAGTAGGCCTCACCAGCCTCGATGAGTCGGGCACACTGGCACTGGCTACCGAATATGGAATCGTCAAACGGGTTCAGCCAGAAAGCCTCACTGCAAAGGACTCGTGGGATGTCATTCGCCTCGAGGATGGCGATAGCGTCGTGGCTGCCGTGCGACTGCCCGAGGCAGACGCAGAATCAGCTCATCTGGTCTTCATCACCTCTGATGCTCAATTGCTGCACTACCCGGCCTCTCTTGTCCGTCCGCAAGGCAGAGCAGCGGCTGGCATGGTGGGTGTGCGCCTCTACGAAGGATCTCGCGTCATCGCGTTCTCCGCGGTTGACCCCAACTCAGCTGTTGCTGTCACTGTCGCTGGATCCTCCAGCGCGCTACCTGGCACGGATGCCGGCACCGTGAAACTCACCCCACTCACGGAGTATCCCGTCAAGGGCCGCGCCACGACAGGAGTACGTGCACACAAGTTTCGGGCCAACGAGGACTGCCTTCTTGTGGCGTGGGCCGGAGCTCTGCCCGCTTTGGCGTGCTCAGCCTCAGGCGTTCCTATTGATCTGCCAGACCTTGACAGCAAGCGCGACGCCACCGGAACCGCACTCGGGGTGCCCATTGCCGGTCTTGGCGGCGCCCTGTGACGCAATGCTCGGTGTCGGCTCTCCGCGAGCCTCTGGCGGCAACGACGCCTGTTGCAGCCGCCTACGTCATCGTTGAGCAGCCCGGTCCGTGGGGTCGCAACGCTCTGCTCGATAGCCGACTTCCGGTGCATGTAGCTGAGCACCTCGCCTCCGCGAAGGGTTCTGGCACGACCGTTTTGCTTGCCCGACATGCCGATCGTCCTGAACGGGCCTCAGATGGCTCCCGGCATGTCTGGCTCGCCTTCACTGCTCCCGGCAGTGTCCGCATGCGCCATAGCGACCGCGTCACCGACGACGAACTCATGTCCTTAAACTTCGCCGACTTGGCTGCTAACTCCCTTCCGGCAATCGGTGTCCGAACAGACCAGACTCCCCTGTTCATCTGCACGCACAGTGGTCGCGATCGATGTTGTGCGATTCACGGTCGCGCATTAATGGGAGACGTTCTCAACCGATACTCCCAGCGCAGTCGGGTGTGGGAATGCAGTCACCTGGGTGGCCACAGGTTCGCCCCCACAGCACTGTCCCTGCCCACCGGTTCTATGTTCGGACGCCTCGACTTTGACAGCACGCTGGAGATTTTGAAGGCCACTGAGAACGGACGCCTCATTCTCCGCCACTATCGAGGACGCTCAGCGTTTCCCGCTCCGTTCCAAGCTGCAGAGATCGCGGTACGCACTCGCGACGGCATAACCGAGGCCGACAGCCTTGACGTCCTGTGGGTGCGGGAAAACCGCGCCATCCCTGTTCCCGCGGGCGTGGCACTTGACACCATCGCATCAGCTCTGGCCGAAGTTCGTCATGTGGATGGGCGTGCTTGGCGCGTGCCGGTCCGACACCTCACCATTGACGAACGTCTGGAGTCGTGTGGCGGTGATCCCGTCGAGGGTTTCAGCTGGGTGGCTGGTGATGTTCAGAACTGGGACCGCTGGCGTAACTAATCGCCAGCAGCGGTAAGCAATGTCGACAGTTCGTGAATTGTCGTGCGTGGCCTGTTGCGATGAGCACCAAGTGACCGCTCTGCCGCATCGATGGCTCGCCAACCCTGGGTGCTGACGGCATGGACGCCCCGTTCGGCGAGCAAAGCGTCGAAACCTGAGGCGGAAGGCTCCCCGGCCCCGGGCAGGCGACCGGCAACCGCGTCTTCCACAAGCGCGGCGACGGTCGCCGTCGCATCCTTCTTGTTGGTCCCGATAATTCCCGTCGGGCCACGCTTGATCCATCCGGCCACGTATTCACCTGGCACGACGACACCCTCGAGAACAACGCGCCCATCAAGGTGCGGGATCACGTTGCTCTTGGCATCGAACGGGACTTCTTCCAAGGCGGTTCCACGGTAACCCACGCTCCTGACGACCAGGTTTGCGGGGATCTCGTATGTGACGCCGGTACCTGTGGCATTTCCCGTGCCGTCAAGCATGGTCTTCTCGACCACGACCGACGACACTCGTCCTTCACCGAGTAGCTCAACAGGACGCACGCAAAAGTGAAGAAAGACCTTACGACGGCGGGTTCCAGGCGCCCGAGTCGACCATTCGCGAATGACGTCAACATTGCGAGCGACCGCCTTATCTGTGGCAATGGAGTTCTCGCTGGCTTCGTCGATGATCACGTCCGACGGATCCACCACAACGTCCGCATCCAGCAGCTCGCCAAGTTCGCGAAGTTCCTTGGTGGTGAAGGTCGCTTGAGCTGGGCCACGGCGTCCCAGTACGTGAATCTCCTCAACATGTGATGAGTCGAGGGAATCCAACACGTGTTGGGGCATGTCGGTTTGGTCAAGCTCGGCAACCGTCTTGGCCAAAACGCGGGTGACATCAACCGCCACATTTCCGACACCCACAACGACGACTCCCACACTGGAGGGAATCAGGCGCTCAAATGTTGACCGATCCGCGTCCGGATGCCCGCAGTACCAGGCAACGAAGTCGGTGGCGGCCACGCTGCCATCCAAGTCTTCCCCCGGGATGCCAAGGCGACGGTCGCGCGAGGCACCGTACGTCAGCACCACGGCGTCAAAATGCCGGTGCAAATCAGCCATGGATATGTCCTTGCCAACTTCGACGTTACCCACGAAACGCACACCCGACTTATCGAGGACCTTGTCCAGCGTGTCCCGCACCGAACGGATGCTCACATGGTCGGGAGCGACGCCGTAGCGCACCAGCCCGAATGGCACCGGCAATCTATCGAGAACATCCACTTCAACAGGGACCTCTGTCTGGCTCATCAGGGCATCGGCCGCATACATTCCTGAGGGCCCAGAGCCCACAATGGCGACTCGCACAGGACGTGACATCTGCACTCCCTTGAGAACATCAGCGCCGACGCGTCTGACGCCCGAAGAGTAACGGGGCAAACTCTTGCGCGATAGCGTCTGACACGAACTCACGGGGCGTAAGTAGTCGCTCGCTGCTTTACCAAGGAGGATGCATGCCGTTTATACAGGTCTCGATGCTCACGGGACGGACCCCGGAGCAAAAGCATGATCTGATCCGGCGACTCACCGACGCAACCGCTGAAGCTCTCGGTGGTGATCCTGGGCGTATCCGCGTCGTGCTGTACGAGGTCACCGGTGACGACTGGGGCATCGGCGGAGAGCCCGTCTCTCAGGCTCGCCCCCAGCCCTAGCTGTCGAACTCAGCAGTCGTTCACGCGTCGATAGTCTTGAGAATGCCGGTGCTGATGTCCAAAACCGCTCCAGCAACAACGAGGTCTGCTGGGAGCAAGGGATAGGCGCGAAGCCGCGTGACGTCCGTGACCAATGCACCAATTTGATCTGTCTCCGTGCGGAATTCCACACTGCGAGTGTCGACTCCGAACCGTTCCATGATCTGCTCGTGTACCTGCCATTCCTCCGCACTCGCCATTCGGCAGTCGGTGTGAGGCATCACCAGGACTCTATTGACACCCAAGAGGTAACTCGCCAGAACAAGTGTTCGCATAACGTCTTCAGTAACACGCGCCCCTGCGTTGCGAAGAATCTTCACGTCACCAGGAGTCATGCCCAAAACATCCAAGGGATCGATTCGCGAATCCATGCACGTGACGACCGCGAGTCCTCTGGCGGCGGTACCTGTTAGACCAGTCGCGTTGTGCTGACGCGCATAGTCGGCATTTGCCGCGAGCACATCTTCGAATGTTGATTCAGGAAAGGGCCGACGCACGGCTGTCTCAGACAATGGCATAGGGCGATTGTGCCGCACCACTACCCATGGCTCAGACCGCCACTCGGCTCAAGCGTCGATGCGATCCCGGTCGAGATTCGACGCTCCCTCGACGATGAAGTCTCGTCGAGGGGCGACCTCGCTGCCCATGAGGAGGTCGAAGGCCATTTCCGCGGCAGCCGCATCAGCCATGGTCATACGGCGGAGTGTGCGCCTACTCGGGTCCATGGTCGTCTCTCGCAACTGGCTGGCATCCATCTCGCCCAAACCCTTGTATCGCTGAATGGGATCCTTGACCTTGCGGCCCTTCTTCTCCATGTCAGCCAGAACCGCGTGCATTTCGATGTCCGAGTATGTGTAGATGACGTCGTTGGGCTTGCTACCTGCCTGCACGACCTCAATTCGGTGAAGCGGCGGTACCGCGGCATACACCCGCCCTTCATCCAGAAGCGGCTTGAGATATCGATGGACCAAGGTGAGGAGCAGACAGCGGATGTGCGCGCCGTCGACGTCAGCGTCAGACATCAAGATAATTTTCCCGTACCTCGCTTGTGCAATGTCGAAGGTTCGGCCTGATCCTGCCCCGATCACCTGAATAATTGATGCGCACTCACTATTTTTGAGCATGTCGGCTAGCGAAGCCTTTTGAACGTTGAGAATCTTTCCTCGAATGGGGAGCAGCGCCTGCACATCGGCATTACGGGCCGTTTTAGCGGTACCCAGAGCACTGTCTCCCTCGACGATGAAAAGCTCGCTTCGTTCGACATCGTCTGTGCGGCAATCAACGAGCTTGGCAGGGAGTGCAGAGGACTCCAAAGCTGTCTTGCGGCGCTGAGTGTCTCGGTGGGTGCGAGCCGCGACCCGGGCCCGCATCGCATTGGCCACCTTGTCCAGCACGATTTTGGTTGCCTGCTTGTCACCGCGGGGAGGATTGGTGAACCACGACGCCAGTTCCTTCGACACCACGTTGCCGACAATGCGTGTCGCAGCAGGAGTACCCAGGATCTCCTTGGTCTGGCCCTCGAACTGTGGCTCCGCAAGACGAACGGCAACAACCGCGCACAAGCCTTCAAGAACGTCGTCCTTGGTGACGCTGTCGTCATTGCTCTTCACGATCTTGGCGAGTTTCAATTGTTCGTTGAAAACCTTGACGATCGCCCTTTCGAATCCCATGACATGAGTGCCTCCCTTAGGAGTCGCAATAACGTTGACGAATGACCGCACGGTCGATTCGTACCCGGTGTCCCATCGAATTGCCACTTCGACCTCGAGATCACGCTCCACCTCTTGCGGTGACATGTGCCCTTTGGAGTCCAGCACGGGAACTGTTTCGTGGAAGTGCCCGCTGCCCGAGAGTCGAATGACCGGGCTTGCCGGCTCTCCGGTCGACAGTGTGTCGACATACTCCGCAAGACCGCCCTTGTGCAGCAGCGTTTCCTCGACGACAGGGTTCTGTCGTTCGTCACGGATCGTGATGGCTAATCCGGGGACAAGAAAAGTGCTCTGCATTGCCCGTTCGCGCAGCGCGGTCCAGTCGTAGTCAGCGTCCTTGGTGAATACCTGTCGGTCGGCCCACCAGCGCACACGGGTGCCGGTGCGAGTGCGCGGACAGGATCCACGCACATGCAATCCACTTTTGCGCGTGAACGACGCATCAGGGGCGTCACCGTCAAACATTCCCGGAACTCCACGCCGAAAGGACATGGCATGGACTTTGGCGCCTCGGTCAACCTCAACATCAAGACGTGACGAAAGCGCATTCACCACGGACGCACCGACACCGTGAAGTCCGCCCGACGCCGAATACGACCCACCACCGAATTTGCCGCCGGCATGGAGTTTCGTGAGGACTACCTCGACACCGGAGAGCTTGGTCTTTGGCTCTATGTCAACCGGGATGCCTCGGCCGTTATCCCCCACCTCAGCCGACCCGTCGGGATGTAGAGACACGAAAATTTTTGTGCAGTGCCCCGCCAGGGCCTCGTCGATGGCGTTGTCGATGATTTCCCACAAGCAATGCATGAGGCCGCGGCCATCATTGGACCCGATATACATGCCGGGCCGCTTCCGAACCGCTTCAAGGCCCTCAAGGACGGCCAGGTCCTTCGCGGAATAACCCGAATCCTTGGCCACATCGCCACAGTAGGGGCTGACCCGGTCCATGAGGGGCTGCCACGAGTGCTTGTGCATTTGTGCCAGATTCGCCTTCAGCGAACCATTCCGGCGTGGCGCGGTGGGAATGTCGGACCCGTGTAAGACTGTTATTCCACTCAGAACTGCCGATCAATCCAGCACAGAAACATCAGCACAGAAAATCCAGCACAGACCGGGAGGCACCGCAGATGACCACCACACTGACCGCTCCTTCCCTCAGCGCCACCGACCGCTGCGATCGTTGTAATGCTCAGGCCTACGTTCGCGTGGTCCTGACCAATGGCTCGGATTTGCTGTTCTGCGGCCACCACTGGACCCGCCACGAGGATGCGCTACGCCCTCAGGCATCTTCTGTCATCAATGAGACCCACAAGCTGGTCGAAACACCCCACCCCTCAGCCGGGTAGGCACTGGCTCACTGCCCTCGAAAGTCGGGGGTTCGTCGCTCGATGAAGGCCACTAGGCCCTCGCGATAATCGTTGCTTCGCCACGCAGCACGACGGCGAGCGTTGACTTGGTCTGCAAAGTCAGTGTTGGCAACATTCACGTCACCCATGGCGGTTATCTCGGACTTGATCGCAGCGATGGCCAATGGCGCCAGGCTTGCGATCTGTTTAGCCAAATCCCATGCCGTGGTGGCTAGCTCTTCCGACGTGTCCACTAAGCGATTAACCACGCCCCAGCGATATGCATCCTTCGCCGAAATTGGCTGCGCTGTGAAGAACATCTCTTTGGCGATATGCAGCGGCAGTGCCGAGACGAAGCGACGGGTTCCCTCGCTGCTGTAGGGAATGCCCAGGCGCGCGGGAGTGATGGTGAATGTGGCTGTCGACGTTGCCACCACCATGTCGCTTGTCATCACCAGGTCACAAGCCCCACCCCATGCCCCGCCCTCTACCGCGGCGATGACTGGGAAAGGCGCCTCCTGAATCTGCCGCAGGACAGCCTCGAGGGGATTGATCCAGGCCGCCGGATCTTGACCGCCTGTGGGAAGTTCAGTGATGTCATGGCCGCCTGACCATGTGTTCACACCTGCCTCGGCCCGAAGGATCAGAGCTCGACAGCCATTCGCCCCCGCATCAGCCAGCACCCGAGACAACTCGTCCAACATGGCAGCACCGAGGACGTTTCGGCGTGCACTATTGATCATCGTGATTTCGACAATCTGATGCGGTGCGTGGTCAGGCCCTAAGGATCTGGCAACGAGCACACCCATGATTAGTCCAGGTAGTCGCGGAGGACCTGAGATCGAGATGGGTGACGAAGTTTGGACATCGTCTTGCTTTCGATCTGCCGGATGCGCTCACGCGTGACTCCGTAGACCTTCCCGATCTCGTCCAGTGTCTTCGGCTGCCCGTCGGTCAGGCCAAAGCGCATGCGCACGACCCCGGCTTCACGATCCGACAGGGTGTCAAGCACAGACTCCAGCTGCTCCTGCAGCAGCGTGAAGGACACTGCATCCGAGGGAACGATGGCCTCAGAGTCCTCGATGAGATCGCCGAATTCGCTGTCACCCTCCTCACCAAGCGGTGTATGGAGTGAGATCGGCTCGCGGCCGTACTTCTGAACTTCGACAACTTTTTCGGGAGTCATGTCGAGCTCTTTGGCGAGTTCTTCCGGGGTTGGCTCGCGCCCAAGATCTTGGAGCATCTGGCGCTGAACTCGTGCGAGCTTGTTGATGACCTCGACCATATGCACGGGGATACGAATGGTGCGAGCCTGATCGGCCATGGCGCGGGTGATGGCCTGGCGAATCCACCAGGTCGCATAGGTCGAGAACTTGTAACCCTTGGTGTAATCAAACTTCTCGACAGCGCGAATGAGACCGAGATTGCCTTCTTGAATAAGATCAAGGAAGAGCATTCCGCGCCCGGTGTAGCGCTTGGCCAGAGACACCACGAGGCGCAGGTTGGCTTCCAGCAGATGGTTCTTGGCACGCCGGCCGTCGGTGGCAATCCACTCGTAGTCAAGCCTCGTGCGCTTGTCCATCTTCTCGCCAGAGTTCAACAACTCCTCGGCAAACAGGCCCGCTTCGATGCGCTTGGCGAGCTCAACTTCCTGTTCGGCATTGAGCAGGGACACTTTGCCGATCTGCTTGAGATAGTCCTTAACCGGGTCGGCCGTGGCCCCCGCAACCGTGACCGTCTGCACGGGCTCGTCGGTGTCGTCAACATCGGAGATGACGAAGCCCTTTTCCTCTTCGGCAGTCTTGGCTTCTTCGCTCTCGGTGGTCTCTTCCTCGACGACGGCAAGATCCTCTGCAAGGTCAGCCTCCAGGTCAGCTTCGAGAACAGCCACCTGAACCAACTCCTCGACATCTACATCCTCGATGGAGTCGAGATCTTCAACTTCGACCAGGCCGTCTTCGGTTGCCACAACCTCAACAATGACTTCGACGTCTCCAGCAGCCTTGCCCTTGGCAGTAGCGGCCTTGCCGGCAGACTTCTGTGCAGCCGCGGGCTTCTTAGCCGGCGTCGGGTCAGCAGAGTTGGCAGCACCCTTGACTGCGGGGGTCGGCTTCTTCGCAACCGCCTTGACCGGTGCCTTCACCGCAGTCTTAGCCGCGGGGGTCGCCTTCTTCGCAACCGCCTTGACCGGTGCCTTCACCGCAGTCTTGGCGGGAACCGCCTTCTTGGCGGGAACCGCCTTCTTGGCGGGGGCCTTGCTCGCCACCGGGGCTTTCTTCGCGGCGACCTTCTTCGCAGGAGCGGTCTTGACGGCCTTCTTCTGAGTAGCCAACGAGTGCCCTCCTGAGTGATTCCACGACGAGAGCCCGTGTCAAGCCATCGGCTTGCTTACGGGCGTGGAGTGATTGTGCCATGTGGTCTGGCGGATGCAGTACGCGGCCCCTCACCGGGATCCACGCCTGTCACGGCACCGGTCGCGGCACCGGTCACGGCACCCGTCATGGCACGACCCACGCCCGGGCTTCGCCCACGAGAATGGGCAGCACGGCCTCCTGAGTGACCTCCTCCGGGACCGGAAAGGGACCGAGCCCGCCCACCGTGAACTCGGCCCGCCAGGTGGTTCGCACATGGGCCACCTGCGTACCGCCGTGACGGTAGATGTGGCTCACTGCGAGGTCTGGCCAGCGAGATCCCGCGATGTCCGTAACCAGCCGCCCCCCATCACCAAAGTCCCACGTCCACCTCGGCGTCGCCGTTAGCTGGACCCTCTCCCCCAGCACCACGTAGTTTCCGATCACGTGGCTTGACTGCTGACCCGAGTCGAACACGACCGGAACCTGAGCAACAACACCGGCGCGCGGTGCCGAGCGGGGCTGGAGGCGCGCTAGACCCTGAATGAATTCATCGCGCGCACTGTGTCCCACATGATCTACCGTCAAGGGTCCGTGCGTTGACACACACAGGAGCCCGTGGTCGGTCCATTGCCCGTCCCCATGCCTTACCCACGCTCGTCGCTCATCTGTCCCTGATCCGCAGCCCAGCACATGGGAATCGCAGCGCACGAAGGCCACGCCATACGGGGTAGCACACGGCACGCTGACCTGCCACGCACAATCGCCGCAGCTCGCCACGGCGGCACGCGTGTGATTGTCAACACTGCCGGACAAAATAAGCCCGCCTACGCCGCTAAAGGTGTCTTGACCGTCGTTTCCATGCACATCCACTGCATGAGCAGGTGGCGCCCACGTGAGTAAACCAAGGCAACACAGAACGAGAGTGATAACAAAGCGCATGTGTGAGGCTAACCAGATTCATGCCGAACGTGCTTGACCACTCTTCTTCGCTGTGGATAACAACACTCAGACGATCGAAGCAATCCTGCTGAACGCATGGGACACAAATTCGCCGACTTGATCCTCTTCGACGAGAAATCCGTCATGCCCAAACGGGGAGTGCAAAATGTGCAAACCGTCGGCACCCGGCGCGAGATCGGCCAATTCCTGCTGCAGACGCAGTGGGAACAGGCGATCTGAGTCAATCCCCACCACCGTCAAAGGTGCATCAATCCGCCCCAGCGCCGCCGCCACTCCGCCGCGGCCTCGACCAAGATCGAACAAGCTCATGGCGCGCGTGAGGGCGATATAGGTGTTCGCGTCGAAGCGCCGATTGAGTTTGTCGGCATGATGATCAAGATACGACTCGACTGCGAAGCGGCCACCAGCGTAAGGATCCTCGCCAGCCTGCGGATCACGGCCGAATCTGGAATCCAGCTCGGTTTCACTTCGGTATGTCAGGTGTGCGATGCGGCGCGCAATACCCATGCCCGCGTGTGGACCTTCGCCCGGTACACAGTCATAGAAGTCGCCTCCCAAGAAGCGTGGATCGGCCTCGATGGCGGCGATTTGCACGGCGTGCGTGCCCAGTTCATCCGCCGTGACCGCGGCAGTCGATCCCAACACCAGGCCGCTACGAACGCGGTCGGGATACCTGACCATCCACTCCAGCACCCGCATGCCACCGAGCGAAGGCCCAAGCATCAACGCCCACGCCTGGATCCCTAGGAGGTCCGTGAGCCGTCGCTCCACCTCGACCATGTCTGAAACCGTGACGACAGGAAAGCGGCTTCCCCACGGCCGGCTATCTGCCGCCAAAGACGCCGGGCCCGTCGTGCCTTGGCAGCCACCCAAGACGTTTGCACACACGACGAACCATTCATTGGTGTCGATGGGGCAACCTGGCCCCACCAATCCTTGCCACCAGCCCCCGGTTGCATGGCCTTCACCAGCCGCGCCAGCCACGTGTGAGTCACCCGTCAATGCATGACAGATGTAGACGGCATTGCGACCATCTGGATTGAGCGTTCCCCAGGTCTCGTACGCCACGCGGACGTTTGGCAGAGCGACACCGGACTCCGTCACAACCTCACCGATGTCGGCAAAGAGTCGGGACCCCACGGGGTCTGCCTCCCGCCACGCACCGGTGGCGGGGGGCAAACCCTCGTAGGACAGTGCTCCGTACACGATCAGGCCTGCTTGGCTGCCCGGAAACCGGCATCGAGATCGGCCAGAATGTCCACAATATTTTCCAGGCCCACGGCTAGTCGGACCAATCCCGGGGTAACTCCAGCCGACAGCTGCTCTTGCTCGGAGAGCTGCGAATGCGTCGTCGATGCGGGATGAATCACCAGGCTGCGCACGTCGCCAATGTTGGCCACATGACTGTGCAGTTCCAGACCCTCAACGAATCGCTTACCTGCCTCGACGCCACCCTTGATCTCAAAACTGAGGACTGCTCCGCTGCCCAACGGTGCGTACTTCAATGCACGCGCATGCCACGGGCTTGAGGCAAGTCCCGCGTAGTTGACCTTCTCAACCTCGTCACGCGCCTCGAGCCAAGCAGCCACCGCCTGTGCGTTCTGCACGTGGCGCTCAATACGAAGCGACAACGTCTCAAGTCCCTGAGCGATGAGCCATGCATTGAACGGTGCCACAGCACACCCCAAGTCTCGGAGCAACTGCACGCGCGCCTTGAGGATGAACGACAGATTCGCCCCAAATGCGGAGCCAACTCCGAGGTCACGCGCGTACACAAGCCCGTGGTAACTCGGATCAGGCTGGTTGTAGTTGGGGAACCGATCCGGGTACTGGGCGTAATCGAAGGTGCCGCCATCGACGATGACGCCGGCGATGGCAGTGCCGTGACCGCCGATGTATTTCGTGGCTGAATGAATGACGACATCCGCGCCCCACTCCAGAGGACGGATCAGGTAGGGGGTAGCCACCGTGTTGTCGATGAGCAACGGAACACCAATGTCGTGCGCAACCTTGGCGACAGCCTCAATATCGAGGACGTCGTTCAGCGGGTTGGAGATCGACTCTCCGAAAAACAGCTTCGTGTTTGGGCGCACAGCCGCACGCCAAGATTCGGGATCGTCCGGGTTCTCGACAAATGACGTCTCAATACCAAGCTTGGGCAGCGTGTAGTGGAACAGGTTGTAGGTGCCACCGTAAAGGCTGGGGCTGGAAACGATGTGGTCTCCTGCCTCCGCGATATTCAAGATCGCAAGCGTCTCCGCCGCTTGACCGCTGGCCACCAGCAACGCTGCGACACCGCCTTCCAGCGCTGCAACACGGTCTTCGACCGCGGCCTGCGTCGGATTCATGATGCGGGTGTAAATGTTGCCCAGTTCCTTCAACCCGAAGAGGTTTGCGGCGTGGGTCGTGTCGTTGAACACGTATGACGTTGTCTGATAGATCGGCAGCGCTCGTGAGTTTGTGGCTGCGTCAGGGGTTTGACCTGCGTGAATCTGCTTCGTCTCGAAGGACCATGCGTTACTCATAACAATTCTCCTGTGATGGCAATAAATATGAATGTGGATGTGACAGCTACACACCAGCCACGGAGCTGGGTGCAGGTGTGGGCATAGCCCGGTCTATCTGAGGGTTTCCGCTGAAGAGCCGCTCGTGCGGCGCTCGTCAGCGGCGGGTCATTCGGCAACAGGACATAACAGACCTCGCTCGTTCTCCGGGGTCCTGCCCAGTGCAAGACCCGCGCTTGCCCCATAAGGGGCCCGGTCTTCACCCGGAGCACCCCACCGCGGTGGAGGGTTGCCGTCCAGCAAGCCGGAGCTGAGCGCTGGAACTCTTGACCTGCAGGAACTATAGAACAGTCGCGTCGCTTCTGGCAACTACCCGGGATCCATCCCGACATTGCTTCCGGCTGATCCCCATCGCAGCCGATCGCCACGCGCTGGGAGGCAACCCCGCGGCTATTGCCTGCGCAATCAGCTGACCTAGGAGGTACTCGGGATCAGCCTGGACACACCTGCCAATGCTGAGCCGGGCGCGCGCACCATCTCCTAGCAGCCACCACACAACCGCGCAGACGGTGGCGACCGGAGCGACCAGGGACTCTGGCGCACAACGGACGCCCTCCTGCAACCGTGGGATCACCCGGCGCAGGGCGTCATGCTCCGCTGACGCGCAGTCCCACAGGAAGACGTCGCGAACTCGGACGTCCTGTAGACCAGCGATCACGCGAGCCAGACTTGCCCGTGATTCGGGCGAGCCCGTCAGCCACGCGCAGGTTTCATCTATGGCTCGATTGCGCCACACCTCCACGGCATGCACTGTCGATGGTCGACGGATGCCCCGCTGACTCAATTGCCTAATGACGAGTGGATCCACGCGCGCCTGGACTTCGATCTCCAATGACTGTCTACTCGTGGCCGGCGCAACGCCCAGATAGGCAAATTCTGCCGCGACTGCCATTCGAACACTTTCCGGTATCGCTTGCGGTTGATGGCAGCAGCAGGACGGCTCAGAACACAGGACGCTTGACCACGATCCATTCGAGACAACCAGCGCGTCACGAACGACGAGGCCACGTGCCACCGCGTACTCCGCGACCGATACAACGACGCGGGATACCCGAGGATCGGAGGAGGTCCCGACGATCACGAGTGCGTCTGCCTCCGGGGCGGTGGCGTGTTGCCACAGGGTCAGCAACCAGTCCTGCCGAACCACTCGCGGAAGGTCAGCGCGCTGAGTGAGGACGATGGACCCTTCGCGCAGCCAGACCAACACCACGCTTTCTTCCGGTGTGAAACCAACCAAGAAGGGGAGGCTCGCGACAAGGGATGACGGACTTGCCAGAACGATCGTAGACATGTGGACACAGTCCCTGAGTGATCCGCCGCAGGTCGGTCACTCGGTTCACCCTGTGGATGCCAGCCCACTGCTGGACGCCTGTGCAGTCACCCTGAGGCGGTGACGGTCACCCACTGTGGGTTCTTCGGTGTCACCGAGTCTCCCGAGGAGCGACCCCGAAGGCGTCGCCCAATCCACGGCAGCGCGTGGGCTTTCAGCCAAGCGAGATCGCTCCCGGCCCGGTCGATCGGCCCGCGGTGCGGCCCTGGCGCGAGAGGAGTCCGCCACTGCGCGGAACCCAGACCCAAGGCCTCCCAGGCGCTTTCAGCGGCTAGCGCGTGGCCTCGCGGTGACAGGTGCAGGCGGTCGGCATCCCACAGCCGATCGTCGTCCATCACCGCGGCATCCCAGTATCGGACTACGTCGCAGCCGTAGCGCTGCGCTACATCCTCCGTGATCGCGTTCAAGACGACAATGCGCTCCTTGATGCGACCCAACACTCGAGATCGACGCGAAGGGTCCCCGTAGGCGAACAGCAGGACGTGCGCGCCCCCTTCCGTGAGACGCCGCACTCCGACCTCAAGGTCCGTTGCGATCTCGGCCACCGGAAACTCACGGCGCAAACAATCATTGACTCCCGCTGCCAAGCTGACGAGATCTGGCTTCAGGGCTTCTGCGACGGGTACCTGCTGAGACATAACATCTGCCAGGAGCCGCCCTCGGATGGCCACGTTGGCGTATGAGATTGACGCGAGGCCCTCCACCGCAGCGTGATCCGCCAACTTCTGTGCGAGCCGATCGGCCCACCCCCGGTGCCTACCGTCATCGCGAGCCTCATCCATGAGCCCTTCGGTGAAACTGTCACCGATGGCCACGTAGCGCTTCCACACGCACCGGAGGCTAGCGCGCGGCCGCCACATAAAAAGTGTCTGGTCGCCGAGGGCTTCCCCTCCCGCGGCGACCAGACACACGGAGATTAGAGCCCCGGGTAAGTGGCTCGTGCAGCGACACGCCGGAAATCAACCCGCCGGGGTTTTAGCCGTGGCGAATGTCTTGCCGGCCCGTCGGTACCAGGACACCAGCGCCAGGATCCCCACGATGATCTGCGGCACGTATGACGAAGCACGCCACACAAGGTCCGCCGCCGTCGCATTTCCGTTTTGAACGCCCAACGCCACCAAGATCGCGATCATGGCCGCATCGACAGTGCCGAGTCCGCCTGGCGTGATGGGGATGAGCAGACCCACCTGACTAATAGCGAAAGCGGCGAAGACCACGCCCATCGATGTGCCCGGCTTGTCCCAGCCTTCAATTCCGCGTAGCGCCACGAAAAGGATCAGGAATTGAGTGCTGGACACAGCTACTTGCGCCACAGTGATGGTCGCCCACCGGCGCTTGAGAAGTTCATACATATTCGATCGAAACGTGGTGATGGGTCCCACGAGGTCGAGATTTCGGAGGGCCGAGATTCGACCTCGAAGCGGACCTATCAGCCGGTTGCCCAGGCGGCCTACCGACCTCGCCAGCGATTGCGAGCGCATCACCAAGACGAAAGCGACCACAACGGTCACGAGAACGGCCAATCCGATGAGGCCTATGTACGCGTACGCCCCGCCATTGCCCCCCACGGCGAGCAGGGCGACGACCCCCAGAATCGGGAACCCGAGGGTGACGAAACTGCTCCACAACCCCACCGCCGTGATCGCTGCCGTGGCTGGTGCCCCAGCAACGCCGTAGCTGGTGAGCATGCCCAACTGGACGGCCAAGCCCACTGCGCCTCCGCCGGGTACGCCGTTACTGATCGCAAACGCCGCCTCATTCAACTGCTGGGATTGCCAGTACTTGAGTCCGGGCGTAGCCGCCATGAACGGAAATCCATAGCTCGTCAGATAGACCAGCACCATGATGATGATCAGCGCGAACGCCAGGTGACTCATCGATTGCAGCGCGTGCCACGCATCGGAATAGCTGCCGATTTGTGGGATCACCTTCCAAAAGATGATCACTATGAAGGCGATGCCGACAAGTCCCAGGATGATGGACTTTCGCTTGTCCAACTGCTGCGTTGCCATTGTGCGAGCCTGCCACATTTGGGCCCCGGGAGGGGGCGCTCTCACGCCCGGTTAAGCCATTGGGCAGGATGACGCCATGCGTCTTGATCATGTCTCCTATGCGTGCACCACGGCTGAGATCGCTGACGTGATCCAGCGCATCGGATCTGACCTCGGGGGGGTCTTTGTCGACGGTGGTCGCCATCCCTCCTTCGGGACGCGAAACTTCGTCCTCCCCCTCACCGGTGGTTGCTACATCGAAGTCGTCTCGGCTCTCGACCACCCCGCCGCCGAGAAGGCGCCCTTCGGCCGGGCAGTTGCCCGGCGAGCACAGGACGGCGGCGGCTGGATGAGTTGGGTCGTGTCCGTAGATGACGTGTCAGTCGTCGAATCACGTTTGGGACGCGAAGCACAGCAGGGTCGCCGCGTGCGCCCAGATGGTCACGAGTTGGCGTGGAAGCAGATCGGTGTCCTGGACGTCATCGAGGACCCCGAACTTCCCTTCTTCGTCGAGTGGGTCAGTCCCGAGAGTGACCATCCCTCGCGTGGCGCCTCCGGTGTCAGCATCGCCACGATGGAGATCTGCGGAGATCCGGCCGCCGTGTCGAGATACCTCGACAGCACCAGCGAGGTCTCACTCGACGGAGTCTCAGTGGAGTGGGTCGAGGGCGATGAGCCCGGTCTCGTGGCCGTGTGCTTCAGCACTCCGCGCGGCAACGTCAGAATCGACTAGCCGTGAGCCAGCAGGAGAACGTGCCCGACACGCTCAGGAACCTTGCCGGAGTCGTCTGGCGTCTGCTCGTCGTTGGCGCCGGTCTTGCGGTACTCGGGATCCTGCTCGGCAAGATTGCGCCGGTTGCCTTTGCCCTGTTCTTCGCGATGCTCGTGACCGCGTGGGCGAGCCCCATTATGAACCTCTTACGCAAGATCATGCCCAAGGTCCTCGCGATGCTTCTGGCGCTGCTGGTGATAGCCGCTGGTGTCGTTGCGATCTTCGTGGTCGTAGTGCGGGCAACAATTTCCGAGGCGCCCAAGTTTGCTGAGGCAGTGACATCCGGTTTCCAAGATATCGAGCAGTGGCTGAGGACCGGCCCTCTTCAGATGAGCGACACGCGAGTCAACGACCTCCTCACGCAGGCCGGGACCGCCGGCAAACACGTGGCCTCCGGCGTGCTCGGCGATGCCCTCGGCGCCTTTGGGTCCATCGGAACACTCATCATCGCGGGATCAGTCTTCATTTTTGGCGTCATCTTCTTCATGTTGTCGCCGCAAACAATCTGGGGCTGGTTTATCGGTTGGATGCCGAAGAAGCTCGCACCGCGCATTGACACCGGTGGCCGAATCGCCTGGGACTCGATCGCGGGATACACCCGGGGCATCATCATCGTGGCTCTCTGCGATGCCACATTGGTCTTCGTGGGCCTGGCGATCATGAGGGTGCCTCTAGCGCCAGCGCTCGCTGCGCTGGTTTTTCTTGGCGCCTTCATTCCCGTCATCGGCGCACCGGTGGCTACCTTCTTCGCCGCTGTGGTTGCGCTGGCCGAGCGCGGCCCGGTCATCGCACTCTTGGTTGTTCTTCTCACCATTGTCGTGGGGTCCTTCGACGGCGACGTACTGCAGCCGCTCGTGATGGGCAAGGCGGTCAACCTTCATCCGCTTGCCATTGTTTTCGCTATCGCGGCGGGGTCGATCGTTCTTGGCATCATCGGGGCTCTTATCGCGGTACCAATCGCCGGTGCGTTCTACGGCATTGCCAAGTACGTCACCAATCGTGATCCAGAGCACCCCTATCCCCCGCCCCCTCTGGACCCTGTCGCATCCACGTAGCAATCGACCAGGTGGTCATTGACCACTCCGCAGGCCTGCATCGCGGCGTACATTGTGGTTGGTCCCACGAACCTGAACCCGTTCGCCTTAAGAGATGTGCTCAGCGCGGTAGATTCCGGTGTATGTGCCGGTACATCCCCACGAATGCGCGGCCTCCCGAGGTCCTCCCGAGCGTGCGACCAGATGAGTTTTGTCAGTGCCTGGTCGCCTTGGTGGTCCCACAGAGCTGCGAGAGCCCGCGCGTTTGAGATTGTGGCTTCAATTTTGCGAGCATTGCGAATGATCGACGCATCGGCCATGAGCTGTTGAATCTTCGCGTCCCCGAATGACGCCACCTGCACCGGGTCAAATCCTGCAAAGGCCGATCGAAAGGATTCGCGCTTGCGCAGAACCGTGATCCACGAGAGTCCCGACTGAAACGCCTCGAGAGACAAGCGCTCGAAAAGCGCGACATCACCACGTACTTCTCTACCCCACTCGACATCGTGGTAGCGCTGGTACTCGGCGGACGCATCGGCCCATGAACAGCGCAGTCTGCCGTCGGCGCCTCGACTCAGCCCGGCAGCGATCAATCGATCTGAGATTGCTCGCGCCACAGGTCCAGCCCACCCTCAAGCGCGTGCTGATCAATCTCCGCGAGTTCAGATTCGCTGAACTCAAGATTGGCCACCGCCTTGGCTGTCTCAGTGAGCTGTGCGGCGCTGCTGGCACCGACCAGCGTCGTCGTGACTCGAGGGTCACGGAGCGTCCACGCGACTGCCATCTGCGCCAGCGACTGGCCGCGTCGCAGTGCGATGTAGTTCAACGCCCGAACCCGTTCGATGTTCTGCTCCGACAACATCGACGGGAAGAGTGACTTGTCTTGGGCTGCCCGCGAATCCGTCGGGACGCCATTGAGATAACGGTCTGTAAGCAGACCCTGCGCTAACGGGCTGAAAGTGATGCAGCCGGCTCCGACCGCATGCAAAGCGTCGAGCAGGCCCTCTTCGATCCAACGATTCAACATCGAATACGAAGGTTGATGGATGAAGAGTGGCGTGCCGAGGTCGCGCAGAATGCGAGCGGCCTCGAGAGTGCGTCGCGGCGAGTAGCTAGAGATACCCGCGTAAAGGGCCTTGCCCTGCTGCACAGCAGTATGCAAGGCGCCCATGGACTCTTCGATGGGCGTATGCGGGTCTGGTCGGTGGTGGTAGAACACGTCAACGTAGTCAACCCCCAGGCGCGCAAGGCTCTGATCGAGGCTGGCCAGGATGTATTTGCGCGAGCCAAGGTCGCCATACGGCCCGGGCCACATGTCCCAGCCTGCTTTGCTCGAGATGATCAGTTCATCGCGATGGCGACCGAAGTCCTTCTGCAGAATCCTGCCGACATTGGTCTCTGCGGAGCCCGCCGGTGGGCCGTAGTTATTCGCGAGATCAAAGTGCGTGATACCAAGATCAAACGCGCGGCGCATGATTGCGCGCATGCTGTCGATCGTGCGGTCGTCACCGAAGTTATGCCAGAACCCCAGCGATACGGCGGGGAGCGCAATCCCCGACCGGCCGCAGCGCCGATAGGGCATGCGTCCGTCATAACGGTTCGGATCAGCTACATAGAGGTCGGCCATAGGCGCATCTTGCCAGCGACAGCACCGCGGGGCTACGCGACGTGAGGGTCGTCAGATGGAGAAATCGCTGACGCGTGCATCGAACTGCCAATACCCCGCGGCAGTGTGATGCGGAACGTCAGCGCGATCATGCTCGTGCCCGAGCACCTCGTCCTCGAGTACTTCCATGCGATCAAGCAACGAGGCAACGGCGATTCCCACGGGATCTGGAGCCGTGGGTGAATCTTGCTTGGGCGAGGTCTCAGGGATGGGGGATGTTCCGTGGGCGATGACCTGCCCCGGCACCCCGACCACCACGGAGTGATCGTCGACGCTGCGAACCAGTACCGCGTTGGCGCCGATGCGTGAGTCATGCCCGACCGTGACCGGTCCGAGCACCTTGGCCCCTGCGCCGACCGTCACTCTGTCTCCGACCGTGGGGTGACGCTTGCCGGGTTCGAGGCTGGTGCCGCCCAGGGTGACCCCGTGATAGATCGTGACATCGGTGCCGACCACCGCGGTCTCACCGATGACGACGCCTGCCCCGTGGTCGATGAAGAGCCCTTCGCCGATCTGGGCCCCTGGATGGATCTCGATGCCGGTCCAGAACCGAGTGGCTTGGGAAAGCGCGCGGGCCGGACCTCGAGCGCCGTTCTGCCATAGCGCATGGCTCACTCGATGCGACCACACTGCGTGCACACCTGGGTACAGCAGAGCCACCTCAAGACCACTGCGCGCCGCCGGGTCACGCTCGACCACCGAGGCGATATCGCGACGAACCGCCTTGAGGATGCCACCCACCGATGCCATCAGTCGCCCAAGCCGGCGAACAGCGCCGTGGACAGGTAGCGCTCGCCAAACGACGGAATGATCACCACGATCAGCTTGCCGGCGTTCTCGGGACGGCTGGCTACCTGCGTGGCGGCCCAGAGCGCAGCGCCGGAGGAGATACCCACCAGAAGGCCCTCCTCCTTGGCCGAGCGGCGAGCGGTCTCCATGGCGTCGTCTGCGGCGACGCCGATGACCTCGTCGTACACGGTCGTGTCCAGGATGGGAGGGATGAACCCTGCTCCGATGCCCTGCAGCGGATGTGGGCCCTTTGCGCCGCCCTGCAAAACCGGGGAGGCCGCCGGCTCAACCGCGATCACCTGAACGCCTGGCTTGCGCTCTTTGAGTGCCTGGCCAACACCTGTGATGGTGCCACCGGTACCGATGCCGGACACGAGGATGTCCACCTGGCCATCGGTATCTGCCCAGATCTCCTCCGCGGTGGTCCGCCGATGGATGGCAGGGTTGGCTGGGTTCTCGAACTGCTGCGGTAGGACGTAATTGGGGTTCGCCGCTACAAGTTCTTTGGCCTTGGCGATTGCGCCGCCCATGCCGTCGGGCCCAGGAGTCAAGACCAGTTCCGCGCCATACGCGCGGAGCAGCATGCGACGTTCGATGCTCATGGTCTCGGGCATGGTGAGAATGATCTTGATGCCACGGGCTGCGCACACCATCGCCAGTGCGATACCGGTATTGCCGCTCGTGGGCTCCACTAGAACGGTGTCAGGGCCGATTTTTCCCTGCTCCTGCAGTGCATCGACCATGGCGACGCCGATGCGGTCCTTGACGCTGTGGGCCGGGTTGAAGAATTCCAACTTGGCAACCACCTGCGCAGGGGCACCCTCGGCAAGATGCCTGATACGCACGAGGGGGGTGCCGCCGACGAGTTCAGTGACGTCATTCGCGATTCTCATGTACGCATGCTCCCACGTCCACGCATTCCCCGGAAAATTGAGGGAAATGAGTTCTAGTGGGCGTGCGGGTCCGAGACGTCGCGGATGCCTGCCGGGCGGCCATGCCCATAGGCACGGGGGTCCTCAATCGGCTCAAGGTGGGTATCCACGATGGCACCGGGCAGGGCCGTTGCGATACGGGTCTCCAGATCTTCGACCAGCTCGTGCCCCTGGGCGACCGTCCATGATCCCGGAACCAGGACATGCATCCGAATGAACCGCATCCGACCGGCTTCACGCGTCTGGAGGTCATGAAACGCGACCATTCCGTCCGGGTGCTCGGCGGCTACCGCCTCCAAAATCCGTTGGACCACGTGCCGGTCCTCGTCCGGCAGTGCCCGATCGAGCAACCCATCAAAGGCATGTCGGACAAGGCCGTACCCCACCTGAAGGATGTTTATCGCTACTGCCAGAGCGACGATCGAGTCCAGCGGCGCCCAGTGCGTTACCGCCACAAGGCCAACCCCGACGATCACTCCCACCGAGGTCCATACATCGGTCAGCAGATGCTTGCCGTCGGCCACGAGAGTGATAGATCGCTCGCGTTTACCAGCGCGCACGATGAGCATTCCCACAACGAGATTGAGCACGGTTGCCAATCCTGTGACGAGAAGCCCGATGCCGACCGAATCGATCGGCTCTGGATTGATGAGTCGTTCAATGGCCGTGATGGCGATGAGCACCGCGGCGACGACAATCATCACGCCTTCGGCCCCCGCTGACATGTACTCAGCCTTGCCATGTCCGAATGGGTGTTTGTCGTCCGCGGGACGCGCTGCGAGGCGCAAGGCCACTAGCGCAACAATGGCGGCAACGAGGTTGACGAGTGTCTCTATGGCATCCGAGAGGAGGCCCACCGAGCCGGTGAGTGCGTACGCACCGTACTTCATGCCCATCGTGACCAGTGCCGTGGCGATGGAAAGCCACGCCCACTTGGTCAGATCAGATGCGTGATGGTGTCCAGCGCTCATGGACTGCATCTTGCCAGTGAGTCACTGCTGGATGAGATCCTTCGATGGTGCCTCTGGCGCACAGCAATTCGTGAGACGGACCCGGCCGCGAACCACTTGCACCACAAGCCAGACGGGTAACGCAATTGCGGGAACCGCCAGCACGTACGCCATGACGGGAGTTTAGGCCCCCATCTGGGTCAGGAGTGACTGCAAAGCCTGCTTTTCCGCACTGGGATCGGGGCTTGTGGACCTCAGTTCGCGCAAGACAGCATCGATCTTGTCATCCACTGCATGCCACTCGTTTTTGTCTCGCCTTTGTAGGGCGGCGGCAGAGTTATCCCATGCGGACTCCAGATCAGTAATTCGCGACGTGGCACCACTGTGATCTCCGCTGTTCACCAAAGCCAACGTGTCCTGTGTGATGACAATGAAGGACGTCATGTCACCCAGTGGTGATGGACGATAGGTCGGCCCCACAGCTGGTGAACCAGCCGCGGTGGGTTGGCTGGATCCCACAGCTTCTGAGCCTGAAGCCGCCGAAGACACACTCGAGTCGGGAGTGGCTGCTTCCGCGTCCAAGACCGACGAGCGCCAGGCGTAGAAGGCGCCTCCCCCGATGACAACGATCGCAAGCACGACGACCGTCTGGATCAACGCCACCCGTGGGGACTGGGCATGATGATGTGGCGCGGTCTCCGGCTCATCGAGCACCGCCCGGGCTGCCGGATCGGATGGCACGGGGATGACGTCCGGTTTGCGCACAGAGAGGTAGATCACGACGGCGAGGATCGCCACAAGGAAGATGACGCTGGTGACCGTCACGCCAAGATTGAGTCCACCGTTGCTTGTTGGCTGAGCCAGGTAATCGCCTATCGAGGCCCCTAGCGGGCGCGTGAGGATGTAGGCGATCCAGAATGCAAGTACAGCGTTGAGGCCCAATCGCCAGGCGACGGTTATGACGGCGATCAGCCCCGCGCAGAGCAGCCCGGTACGCAGGTAGCCGACACCTAGGCCCTCGGATATCAAATCCCCCGCCGCAGTACCAAGTGCAAAGGTCACGAGAACGGCAAGCCAGTAGAAGCATTCGCGTCGACGAGTGAAAATCGAGTGAATGGAGAGCGTCTTCTCGCTCAGGTACCAGACCAAGAACACCAACCCGAGCAGGACGCTGAACACAATCGTGCTGGTTTCGAGGGGTACGCCGAGGTGATCGGTCATGTTGTCCGTGATCAATGTGCCAAACACGCTGACCAGGACGACGGTCAGCCAGTAGACCGAGGCCACATAACGGCGAAGTCTGAGTTGGACTATCAGCACAACAGCGAAGAGGATGCCTGTGGCAATGGACGTGCCGGTCAGGCCCCAGTTCAGGTTGTAGTTGAGAAAGTCAGCGGCTGACTCCCCCACCGTTGTGCACAAAATCTTGATGATCCAGAAATAAATCGTGACTTCCGGAACCTTGTTCATCAGATTCCTGGACAGCTGCGTCGGTGTGGATGAGGTCAGTTCGCTCATGGGCGCACTTTAGGTAACGACGCCTGAGTCACCGCTGAGCATCTGAGCCGACGCTGACGAGATGGGCCGAGAAACATCGTGGGCGGTCGGGATACATCCCGACCACCCACGCGCTGCACGTTGTCTGCCGACTAGCTGCAGCCGGATGTGCTTCCGCAACCCTCGCACACGTAGCACGAGCCTGCGGGACGCATCTTGATACCGCACGTCATGCACAGTGGCGCATCCGACGCAGTTCCGGTGATCTCCTCGAGCAACTCCGCACTGGAGTGCGCCGTGCTCATCGGCTTGACCACGGCAACGGATTCATCCGCTGCATCCGTAATGTCCACATCGAGGTCGGCGGCAGGTGCCGCGATGGCCCCGTACTGCTGCGAGACCGTGGCTGCACGCTCATCAGCAGTAAAGATCCCCAGGCCGGCCCGCTTGTCGTAGGGGAGGTAATCCAAGGCCAGTCGACGGAAGATGTAGTCCATGATCGACTGAGCAATACGCACGTCGGGATCGTCCGTCATGCCTGCGGGCTCGAAGCGCATGTTCACGAACTTGCTCACGAACGCTTCCAACGGCACCCCGTACTGCAGGGCGATGCTGATCGCGATCGAGAACGCATCCATGACACCCGCAAGAGTCGACCCCTGCTTCCCAAGCTTGAGGAAGACCTCACCCAGTCCGTTGTCGGGGTACGAACCAGCTGTCATGTAACCCTCTGCACCGGCCACGGAGAACGACGTCGTGCGGCTGGGGCGGCTCTTGGGAAGGCGATTGCGAATCGGCTGGCCGACCGCATGCGCTATCGCATCTGCCGTCGCCTCGATGACCTCGTCCACCTTCTTGGCCTTTGCATCGCTGAGCGGCTGCCCCACCTTGCAGTTGTCGCGGTAGATCGCCAGAGCCTTGACACCCATCTTCCAGGCGCCAAAGTAGATCTCCTCGACCTCCTCGACCGTTGCCGTCTCGGGCATGTTGACGGTCTTGGAGATGGCACCCGAGATGAATGGCTGAACAGTCGCCATCATGCGCACGTGGCCCATCGGCGTGATGGAGCGCATTCCCATGGCAGTGTCAAACACCGAGTAGTGCTCAGTCTTGAGCCCCGGCGCGTCGACCACATGGCCGTTCTCACCGATGTACTCCACGATGGCTTCGACTGTCTCTTCCGCGTAGCCGAGGCGACGCAAGGCACGCGGAATCGTCTGGTTGACGATCTGCATGGAGCCACCGCCCACGAGCTTCTTGAACTTGACCAAGGAGAAATCAGGCTCAATGCCGGTCGTGTCGCAGTCCATCATGAACCCGATGGTTCCGGTAGGTGCGAGAACCGAGGCTTGCGCGTTGCGCCATCCATTGGTTTCACCGGTGCGCAGGCACTCTTCCCAGGTACGTGCGGCAACACGCATAACGTCACCATCAAGGCTGCTGACGGCTCGTACGTTGTCGTTGGCCGACGCATGCTTGCGCATGATGCGCTTATGCGCATCGGCGTTGCGTGCGTAACCCTCGTAAGGGCCGACGATCCCCGCCAGCTCTGCGCTGCGCTTATACGCCGTGCCCGTCATCAAGCTGGTGATCGCTGCCGCAAAGGACCGACCCGCGTCGGAGTCGTAGGCGAGGCCCGTTGCCATAAGAAGCGCACCGAGGTTGGCGTAACCAATACCCAGCTGGCGGTAGCGACGTGTGGTCTCACCGATCGGCACGGTCGGGAAGTCGGCGAAGCAGATAGAGATATCCATCGCGGTGATGATGAACTCGACGGCCTTGGCGAATCGGTCGGCGTCGAAGGTGTCGTCATCCTTGAGGAAGGTGAGCAGATTCAAGGACGCAAGATTGCACGACGAATTATCGAGGCTCATGTACTCAGAGCACGGATTGGATGCGTTGATACGCCCCGTCTCCGGGTTGGTGTGCCAGTCGTTGATGGTTCCGTCGTACTGGATACCAGGGTCGGCACAGGCCCAGGCCGCTTCACTCATCTTGCGAAAAAGCTGCTTTGCATCCACCGTCTCGACAGCGGACCCGTTAACACGCGACAGCAGGTTGAATGACTCGCCTGCCTCCACCGCGCGCATGAACTCATCACTGACGCGAACAGAGTTATTGGCGTTCTGGTACTGCACCGAGACGATGTCTTTGCCGCCCAGGTCCATATCGAACCCGTTGTCGCGCAGGACCCGGATCTTCTCCTCTTCACGAACCTTGGTGTCGATGAACTCCTCGATATCGGGGTGATCAACATCGAGAACAACCATCTTCGCCGCTCGACGTGTAGCGCCACCGGACTTAATGGTTCCCGCTGATGCATCCGCACCACGCATAAAGGACACCGGGCCTGACGCCGTTCCACCCGAAGACTTCAGGAGCTCCTTGCTGGACCGGATACGCGAGAGATTGAGGCCAGCGCCGGATCCTCCCTTGAAGATAAAACCTTCCTCGCGGTACCAGTTGAGGATGGAGTCCATGGTGTCGTCAACCGACAGGATGAAGCACGCGCTGACCTGCTGCGGCGCGTTGGTGCCCACGTTGAACCACACCGGCGAGTTGAAGCTGAACACCTGATGCAGCAGCATGTGGGTCAACTCGTGCTCGAACACGTGCGCGTCGTGATCGGTGGCGAAGTAGCCGTTCTCGCGGCCCGCCTTGGTGTACGTGAGCACCACGCGATCGATGACCTGGCGCAGGCTCCACTCGCGCTGAGGTGTATTGACGGCACCGCGGAAGTACTTGGTGGTCACGATGGTCGAGGCGTTGACGCTCCAGAAATCCGGGTATTCCACGTCGCGCTGCTCGAATACCGTCTCGCCGGTCTTCCAGTTGGTCTGGACGACGTCGCGTCGCTCCCACGTCACCGCGTCATATGGATGCACACCTTCGGTGGTGTACAACCGCTCCATGGTCAGGCCCTGACCCTTGCGGGTGTTGTGGACAAAGGTCTCGCGGGTGCTGGTGTCAATCGACATCGTCGTGCCTTTCCTTAGATGCGGTAATCGGAATGGGAAGTTGTGGATGTTTCTGGTTCTGCACCGGTGGGCTCGCCCTCGGCTCGTAGCAGCGCAATCTCGGCTTCAAAATCCTCAAGGTTGTCAAAAGATCGATAGACGGAGGCGAACCTCAGATACGCCACTTCGTCCAACTCCCGAAGCGGCCCGAGAATGGCGAGCCCCACTTCCATCGCAGGAACTTCCGCGGTACCCGTGGCTCGCAGTGCGTCCTCTACCTGCTGTGCGAGCAGAGCCAGGTCGTCCTCACTCACAGGACGACCTTGGCAAGCCTTGCGAACTCCGGACACAATCTTGGCCCGCGAGAACGGCTCGGTGGCCCCTGAGCGCTTGGCTATATAGAACGCCGACGTCTCCGACGTCGTGAAACGGCGGCCGCACTCACCACATTCGCGACGCCGGCGGATCGACAGACCGTCTTCGACAGCGCGCGAGTCCACGACGCGGGAATCATCCGCCTTGCAGTAAGGGCATCGCATCGTGTCACTCCTTTCGCTAGAACCTCTTGCGTCACAACAGTTTCAGTACAACTTCCCAGCTGTGCACCAGGGTGGGGATTTCCTGTGGACCATCTGTTGAGTAAAACCACAACCTGTTGATAAACAACACGACTGCGACTACTACATCTGGGGTTGCAAACTTAGCGGCCGTCAAGGGCGGACGCAAGACGATCCCGGGGCGTGTCGCGACCTAGTTGTAGACAGGAACAACCAATGACTGGCCAACCTCGACGCTGTCCGAGGGCAGATGGTTGAGATCGCGCAGGCGCAGCACGGTCTCGCGCGGATCGGCCTGGGGGGCCACTGCTCGGGCCACGCTCCACAGGCTTTCGCCCGGCTGCACGACGACGTGCCCGGTGGCACGCACCTGGGTAACCGCCGTGGTGCCGGCATCGGCGGTGGTTCGGGTGCATACGACGGCGCCCAGAACGACAGGGATCGTGATGGCAAGGGTGATGACCGCCCGGCCCCGTCGGGTCAACCGGAGGCTCGTTGACCGACGGGACACGGGACGCTCAGGGAAGGTGCGCCCAGGGAAGGGACGAACAGGGGAAGCCGCACGGGGGCGACGGGCAAGCGAACCGACTGCGGGGGAAGGAGCCATGACGGCCATGTCGGACCTTTCGTCAGGAGGCGGGAGGAACCGGTCGGCACCACCCTCGTACAGGTGTTCGTTCGAACGCCTGTACGATTTCTAGCACCCCACGCGCGACACGTCCAGTATTTTCGAACATATGTTTGATTGTGTCGCGTTGTCGGGCTAACGTGAACGTTGCCGTAGGGGTCTGACAGTCCCCCCGCCTGAGAGGACACACCGTGGTCGCACGAGTAAGCGAGCTCCCCGACGGACCCGCCGACGATTCGGGGCTCACCGCCCGTCAGCGCGCCATCCTCGACATGATTCGCGCCACCGTCGCGGATCGCGGGTATCCGCCCAGCGTTAGGGAGATCGGCGAAGGTGTAGGCCTGACCTCGCCCAGCAGCGTCGCGCACCAGCTCGCCACCCTGGAGAAGCTCGGGCACCTGCGTCGCGACCCCAATCGCCCTCGAGCCCTCGTCGTTGCCGACGACGCTCCCGGCGGCGCCATCCACGCCGATAGGGCGGTCGCCACACACGCGGCGACAACGAGCGGCAGACGGCTCAGTGCTGTCAGCAACGCGGGTCACTCCACCGACGAGGCCGCCATGGTGCCGATGGTGGGACGGATCGCCGCCGGCGGTCCGATCCTCGCCGAGCAAGAGGTCGAAGCCGTTTTCCCGCTACCCCGCGATCTGGTGGGTCAAGGCGAGCTGTTCATGCTCAAGGTTGTTGGCGACTCCATGGTCGACGCAGCCATCTGTGACGGTGATTGGGTCGTGGTGCGCCAACAGCCAAGTGCCGACAACGGAGACATCGTCGCTGCACTGCTAGATAACGAGGCGACGGTCAAGACGTTCAAACGGCGAGACGGACATGTCTGGCTCATGCCACACAACCCCGCATACGCTCCGATCCTTGGCGACGAGGCCACGATCATGGGCAAGGTCGTCACTGTGCTCCGCAAGCTCTAAGCCACGAGGCAGGGACTAGACGTCCTGCTCTGAATCATGAGTTGGCTCCGCGCTGTCGCGTAGCCGCTCGAGGGCTCCGACGACGACCGCTCGGTCGTTGGTGTACCAAAACGGCGGTAATGACGCGCGTAGTGCTGAGCCATACCCGGCCGTTGCCAATCGTGAATCCAACACGGCCACGACACCCCGGTCGCTGCTTCCGCGGATGAGTCGTCCGGCGCCTTGAGCCAGGAGCAGCCCGGCTCGTGGCACCGCGACTGAGCGAAAACCCGACCCGCCTGCATCATCAACGGCACGCTGTCTCGCAGCCATCAACGGATCATCCGGGCGCGGGAACGGGATGCGATCTATCGCTACCAACACGCACGACTGCCCCGGCACGTCCACTCCTTGCCATAACGACACAGTTCCCAGCAGCACGCTCTCGGGTACCTCGGCGAAACGGTCCACCAACACACCCACGGCGTCTCCACGGCGCTGCACGAGCAGTGGGAATGCTCCCCCCAAGCGGACCCGCAGATACTCCGCGGCGCGCTCCACTCCGCGCCAACTACTGAACAACGCGAGCGTTCGACCGCCCGCTGCTTCAATGAGCTCTGCCAACTCATCCAGCGCCTCCATGGCTACGCCCTCGCGTCCGGGAGCTGGCAGGTCACGGGCCACGTACAGGATTCCCTGTCGCGCATGATCAAACGGCGAGCCCACATCGAGCGTGACGGGATTATCCAAACCCAAGGCCGCCACCACAGAATCGAAACCACCGCCCACCGTCAGCGTTGCACTGGTGATCGCCACGGGGCCCCGGTCAAAGAGGGATGCCCGCAGAACTCCAGCAACAGACAGGGGTGCCATGCGCAGGGCGGGAGCGCGATTATCGCCAGGATCTAGCCAGACCACATCGCGCGCACCCATGACCAGCAGGGAGCCGGCAACCTCGTGCACGTCCTCCAGCGCCCCCTTGGCAAGCTGCCGTGCCGCCATGGCATCTTGATCCATGCCTGACTTATCAGCATTGATCTCGGCTAGTGCCTGGTGGCAGACGTCGCGGACGAGCGTCAACGACAGCACCAACGACTTCTGCCACGCATGCGTGTCCCACGCTTCGATCCGCTGAGGTCCGGTCTGATCGCTAGCCGCGTCGGCAAGCGAGATGCCGAGGGCATCAACCGCGTCCTGCAATCGCTCGAGTGTCTCGGAGTCAAGCATGCGGCGCGCACGCGATAGCGCACGCTCCACCATGGCCACGGTGAGTTCGCCGGTCATGGCAGCCGTGGCCCGGTCGACGAGCTCATGGCCCTCATCCACCACGACAGCGTCGTGCTCCGGCAGCACCGGGATTCCCTCGATCGCATCGATGGCCAACATTGCGTGATTGGTGACGATGACATCCGCCTGCTGCGCCTGTTGACGGCGCAGAACCGTGAAGCATTCCTCGCCATAGGAGCACCGTGACTCCCCGACGCACTCGCGTCGACCGACCGAGAAAGCGCGCCATACCCGCAGATCTACCTCGTCCGGATACTCATCACGATCGCCCGTCGTGGTCTCCTCCGCCCAGGCACGTACGGCCAGTGCCTGCTGGGCCAAAGGACTGCGAGGTGTGTCGAAAAGTGCCTCCCCGTCGTCCTCTGGTGCTGCGCCGTGCAGCTTTTGCAGACACACGTAGTTGTTGCGGCCTTTCAGTACTGCAAAGGTCACGGGCCTGCCAACCACGGGTTCCAGTGCGGCCGCCACGCGAGGCAGGTCCCGTTCGACTAACTGCCGCTGCAACGCCAACGTTGCGGTGGCCACCACCACGGGTCCCCCACCGGGGGCTGTGGCATGCAGGGCCGCGGGCACCAGATAGGCGACAGACTTTCCCGTCCCCGTGCCGGCCTGAACCACCACATGGCCTCCGCCGGCAAAGCCATCCGCAACAGCTTGGGCCATTTCCTGCTGACCCACGCGCGGCTCTCCCCCGATGGCCGACACAACCGCCGACAGAGCCTCCTCGACCGATACGGGGTCAGTCATAGGACCTCACCTGGAGTTGGCCCGCGAGGGCGGGGGGCACCAGTGCCTTGAGTTGGGTACCCATGTCCCCGTGTTCCTCGGACAGAACTTCGCCTTCACGATGGGCACGTGAGAGCAGGTCACCGCGCGTGTAGGGGACGAGGACATTGATCTCAACCCATGCGCCTGGCAGATCCAGTTCGATGGCTTCAGCAAGCTCGGAGAGACCTGCCCCCGTGCGGGCGGAGACCACGACGGCGTGCGGCTCTCGGCGTAGCAGCCGAGCAAGCGTGTCTGACTCCGCGAGGTCCGCCTTATTGATCACCACGAGCTCGGGCACGTCCTGCGCCCCGATCTCTGCTAGCACCTCGCGGACTGCTGAGATCTGATCCTCGGGAGCTTCATCGGATCCATCAACAACGTGCAGAATCAGGTCAGCATCCCGAACTTCCTCAAGCGTGGATCGGAATGCCTCAACAAGTTCGTGGGGCAGATGCCTGACGAAACCCACAGTGTCAGCCAGCGTGTACTCGCGGCCGTGCGGCGTTCGGGTCTTGCGCACCGTGGGATCCAACGTTGCGAACAGCGCATTCTCCACAAGCACACCAGCGTGTGTCATAGCGTTAAGCAAGCTCGACTTACCCGCATTCGTGTAACCGGCAATGGCAACGCCGGGAATGCCGGCGCGTTGGCGTGACGCCCTCTGCGTGGCCCTCGTCCCCTCCATTTCGCGCAACTGACGACGCAATCTCGTCATCTGAGTACGGATTCGCCGACGATCTGTCTCAAGTTTGGTTTCGCCAGGGCCGCGGGTTCCGACGCCGCCACCAGCTCCACCACCTGCACCGCCACCCTGGCGCGACATCGCCTCGCCCCACCCTCGAAGGCGCGGTAGCAGGTATTGCATCTGGGCAAGCGACACCTGAGCCTTGCCCTCACTGCTGTGCGCATGCTGGGCGAAGATGTCGAGAATGAGCCATGTGCGATCAACCACCTTGACCTTCACAACGTCTTCAAGGTTGCGTAGTTGGCCCGGGGTGAGCTCGCCGTCGCAGATCACCGTGTCAGCGCCCGACGCCACCACGATTGCCCTGAGCTCTTTGGCCTTGCCAGACCCTAGGAACGTTGCCGGATCGGGAGACTCACGACGCTGATAGACCCCTTCACACACCTGCGAGCCTGCGGTCTCGGCTAGCAGAGCGAGTTCTCTCATGCTTCGTTCTGCTTCTGCCAACGTTCCTTGAGTCCAGACTCCAGCCAGCACTACTCGCTCAAGCCGGACCTGTCGATTCTCGGCCTCGGAAATGTCCTCGAGTTCGGTTGACAGTCCGGCAACGCGGCGCAGGGCATGCCGCTCTTGCAATTCAAGGCTGTCATCCTCGGCCGGCATCACTGCCTAGCCTCGCACGAGGCACGTGTGCGACGCAGGTCGGCCTGTGCACACCGGTTCTGCGGCTTAGGCGAGGAGCACGGTCCCTCGGGCTACGAGATCTGCCGGGCCCGTTAAGCGCAGCAGCCCATCGGAGTCTTCGGTGACCGTGACCGACCCACCGGGCATGTCGACCGTGTAGCTGCTCTCGCCCACGAGGTCCGGTTCGAGGTGACGACGTGACGCCCACGCCACAGCACAGGCGCCTGTGCCGCATGCGAGGGTTTCGCCCACTCCACGCTCGTACACGCGCATAGCTACGTGCCGTGGACCGTGCACCACCACGAACTCCACGTTGACCCCTTCGGGAAATGTCGAGTCGGGAGCCACATGAGGCATGTCGACGAGAGACCCAGCGTCGGCCAGAGAGTCCAGGAACGTCACCGCGTGAGGGTTGGGGATCCAGACCGGGACAGCCTTCCACGAATGCGAACCCACGGTTACCTGCGGCATCGATGTCACCTGCGGGCTGTTGGCCTTGCCCATGACGAGTGACACGGTGTGATCGGTATGCAGGGTGACGGCTACGGAGCCGCCTCGGGTGCCGATGACGAAATCATTCTTGGTGACCAAACCAACGGCGTCGAGGTACCTCGCGAACACTCGCGCCCCGTTGCCGCACATCTCGGCGAGGCTTCCATCAGCATTTCGGTAGTCCATGAAGAATTCAGCCTCTGCTGCTTGGCTTTCGTACCCCCTCATGTGTTCTGTTCGGACCACTCGCAAAACGCCGTTGCCACCTATGCCTCGATGGCGGTCGCAGAGGTGCCGGACTTGCTCAGCAGTGAGGTCCTTCTTGGCGTCAATGTCTGGGATGATGATGAAGTCATTGCCGGTGCCATGGCCCTTCACGAACGGAACTTCGTTGATGCGGACCATGAGTGAAGCCTAGACGCAAGATCGCTGTGCGGATGCATACGCGCTCGCCACGGTGTCAAGCACACGCGGCCACGCTTCAAGCGGCTCCACAGTGCGGTTGTGGTCTGTGAGCTTCGCTAATAACACCGGGTCGCGTCCAAGCGTGACCAGGGCATCGGCCATGCCTTCATCATGAGGTGCTAGACGCCCCTCAACCCCGTTATGAATGAACTGGGTGGTCCCGGATTCACTTCTGGCGACAACCGGAAGGCCGGTTGTTCGTGCCTCAAGCGCCGCAATACCGAAAGATTCCTTCACGGACGGCTGGATGTACACATCTGATTGCGCGAACACCTCAAGAATCTTTGAACGGTCCAGACGCCCCAAGAAAAGGATCTTGTCCGATACGCCAAGCTTTCTCGCTAGCCGTTCCGCTCCCGCACGCTCAGGGCCGTCACCGATGAGATGCGCGACCAAATTGCCGTCCAGTTGTTCCAGCGCGGACGCAAGAATTCGCACAAGGGGCTGAGTTCTCTTGCGTGGAGCCATACGCATCACGGTGACCACCCGGAGTGCATCCGTCCGGGGTATCCACTTCGAGACATGCCACTGTGCAGGATCGATGCCATTGGGAATGACATCAACAGGCACGGATAAGGCACCGCTGACGCGCGAGGCCGCGAGATCACTGACCGCGCTCATGCGCACCCCCCGACGAGTCCACCCCATGCGTCCATCCGCCATGGCGAGGAGCGACCCCTGCCACGAGTCCCACACGCTGTGCACAGTCACGAGAACGGGCACCCTGACCTCTAGTGCCGCCCGAATGCTCCCCCATGCAAAAGGCGACACGAGACCCACATGGACGTGGACCACGTCGATCGGCTGTTCCCGAAGCAACTGGGAGACATGGCGACGTGTGCGTGGGTGGACTGGCAGTTCGAACGGCATCCGTGCGGCCACCCGATCAACTCTGAGCCCATCCACATCGTCTCTACCTGACCGAACCGCACCATGACCGGGGGTTGCCGTGATGATTCGCACGTCGTGCCCTGCCTGAGCCTGCTGCAACGCAAGCGAACGGACCTGCGTCTCGATGCCTCCTGTTCGGGGCAGGTAGCAGTCCGAGACATGGGCGATCCTCACAGACCATGACCGTACGCCACAATGATCGTCATGCCACGCACCCTCGTCTTCGTTCATGCGCATCCCGACGATGAGGCACTCCTCACCGCGGGAACCATGGCCAGGGCCGTCGATGAAGGTCACCGCGTGGTGCTCATCGTTGCCACGGATGGAGCGCAGGGTCTGGCCGACTCCGGCATCGCCGATCTTGCCGCTACACGCGCCGGCGAATTGGCTGAGTCGGCTCGCATCCTCGGGATCTCGCGCACTCACAATCTTGGTTACGCCGACTCAGGTTTGCATGCCGACGTCCCCACAGGCTTCGCCCATCAGGGCAGGTTCACAGTCGCCAAGGCGATTGCCGGGATCTGCGATGACGAAGATGCTGACGTCCTCGTCGGCTACGACCCTTCGGGGGGCTATGGACATCCCGACCATGTCCAGGTGCATAGGTCGGTGCGCACAGCACTCATGCTGTGCAAGCGCACTCCTCGGCTGTACGAGGCAACCTTGCCGCGCGAGCCCATCGCCCGTGCAGTGCGCATTGCCGCTGCGGCACACGCGACACCTTCAGGCTTTGATCCTCAGGAGTTCGCGCAGGCCTGGACGCCTCGCGCGGACATCACCCACCGGGTCAATGTCCGGCCCTATTTGAAGCAGAAGCGGCAGGCCCTGCAAGCCCACGCCTCACAAGCCTCCGCTGATGGTTCGACTCGCACCTTGGCCGTGCTCACGCGCCTTCCGGGCCCACTGTCCACTCTCCTTCTGGGGACAGAGTTCTACGTCGAGGTGCCCCAAACGGCCAGTACCTGATCGGTCAAGTCATCGGCGTTGTACGCCAGCCACGTGATGCGCTGATCGGGCTTGAACCAGCGTTGCTGGCGGCGAGCAAACCGGCGCGTTGCCTCGACGGTGGCGACTTTCGCCTCGTCCAGTGTGCAGCGGCCGTCCAGTGCTTCCGAGATCTGCTGGTAGCCCAGAGCTCTTCGTGCCGTCTGACCGAGTGCACCTAGCGACCTGACCTCGTCGACGAAGCCGGCTTGCCACATCTGCTCCACCCTGTGCGAGATACGGGAATCCATGTGGTCTCGTGGCACTGCAAGGCCCACGAAGGTGACGTCGTATATCGCTCCGCCTTTGGGAAGACTTGCGGTAAATGGGATGCCAGTGATCTCCACAACTTCCAGTGCTCGAACTATGCGCCGACCGTTAGTGGCAGGGATCGCCAGCGCGGCAGCGGGATCGACCTGTGCCAGGCGGGCGTGCATGATCGCCGCTCCGTGTTGCTCAAGTTCCTCCTCGAGGCGCGCACGAACCTGAGGATCCGTTCCAGGAAACTGCAAGTCGTCGAGCACTGCACGTACGTAGAGCCCGCTTCCACCCACAACGATCGGCGTTGCGCCGCGGGACGCCACATCGTCGATCGCCTCGCGCGCCCACTGCTGGTAGTCGGCAACTGTCACCACTGTGTCCGTGGAGACTCGATCAAGCAGGTGGTGAGGAATGCCTCGTCGCTCAACTGCTGTTGGGGTCGCTGTGCCGATATCCATACCTTGGTAGATCTGCATGGAATCAGTGCTGACGATCTCCCCCACCGGCGTCAACCGACGAGCGACATCAACTGCAAGGGCGGACTTGCCGGACGCCGTGGGCCCGACGATGCACAGCACCCTGGTCATGCTCGGACGGTCGGTAGACCAAGCGATACGGCCGACCCGGCTACGGATTCCCGCGGCTCTGACATCGCCTGACCAATGTCGCCGGCTCGCGTGCGTCGCAGTCCCACGACGCTGTCGGCCACAAGATGGTGCGGAGCGGCTCGAGTGACAACAGCTGTGACAACATCACCTGGCCGCGGAGCCCCAACATTTGGGTCGATTGCCACGTGCACGAGTCGATGATCACGCGCCCGTCCCGACAGCCGCTCCGTTGCTTCATCCTTACGACCCTCGCCGTTGGCCACAAGAACCTCGACGGTCGTGCCGACCAGAGAGCTGTTCTCCGACCACGCTGTCTCTTCCACCACGGCAAGAAGCCGGACGTACCGCTCCTGCACCACATCGTGCGGAACTTGATCGGCCATGTCGGCGGCGGGGGTTCCGGGCCTTTTGGAGTACTGAAAGGTGAATGCACTCGCGAACCGCGCCTCGCGTACAACATCCAGGGTGGCTTGGAAGTCCGCCTCAGTCTCGCCCGGGAAGCCCACAATGATGTCTGTGGTGATGGCGGCATGCGGCATAGCTGCTCGCACTCGTTCGATGATGCCTAGGTAGCGATCCTGACGATATGACCTACGCATGCGCTGAAGCACTGAATCGGAACCCGACTGCAAAGGCATATGCAGCTGAGGCATCACGTTGGGAGTCTGTGCCATCGCGTCGATCACGTCATCCGTGAAATCTCGAGGATGCGGGCTCATGAACCTGACGCGCTCAAGCCCCTCGACCATGCCACACGTCCGCAACAGCTTGGCGAACGCTGCCCGATCACCGAATTCCGTCCCATAAGCGTTGACGTTTTGCCCGAGGAGCGTGATTTCCAGAACGCCCTCATCGACCAGAGCCGAAATTTCGGACAGGATGTCGCCTGGCCGACGATCCTTCTCGGTGCCTCGCAGAGCAGGGACAATGCAAAAGGTGCACGTGTTATTGCACCCCACGCTGACGGACACCCATGCCGCGTAGGCGCTGTCCCGTTTGGTCGGGAGGTTCGAGGGAAAATCTTCCAGCGCCTCTTTGATTTCTACCTGCGCCTCAGACTCAACCCTGGCGCGCTCTAGCAATACGGGTAGCGAACCGATGTTGTGCGTTCCGAAAACAACGTCCACCCAAGGGGCCTTCGCCAGAACTGCACCGCGATCCTTCTGCGCCAGGCACCCACCCACGGCAATTTGCATACCCGGGTTCTCGGCCTTGACAGGTACCAGATGGCTTAGGTTCCCGTAAAGCCGATTGTCAGCGTTTTCGCGAACAGCGCACGTGTTGAAGACAACGACATCTGCGACTGAATCTTCTGCGGCTCTGGAGTACCCGGCCGCCTCAAGCAAGCCGCTGAGCCGTTCGGAGTCGTGGACGTTCATCTGACAGCCGTACGTGCGCACTTGGTACGTCCTGCCCTGGACCAGTGCACCTGTCAGCGCTGCATTACTTTCCGCGAAAGAAGCACCACCGACCACGCGGTCATCCTACAGTTGTGACCGTCAAGGGGTTGGCCGCTCGATGTGCCCCATACTGGACACGACAACTTACATTCCCAACCGAGGGACATCACATGAAGATTGCCGTACTCGGTACGGGAATGGTCGGGCAGGCACTCGCCACGCGGCTCCATGACCTAGGTCACCAGGTCACGCTGGGGACCCGCGACGTTGGGGACACCAGGCAGAGATTGGCAGACTCCATCACGGCCGACATCCCACTCGCAACACTTTCCGACGCCGCCGCCACGGCGGAGATCGTCATTCTCGCGGTTCAGGGGGGTGCGGCCCTAACGACCCTGGCCGCCGCTGGGCCAACGCAACTCGCTACCAAGATCGTTATTGACATCACCAACCCACTCGACTTCACGCAAGGCTTTCCAGCAACCCTCTTCGTGAAGGACACCGACTCGTTGGGTGAGCAGATTCAGGCCGCCTTGCCTGACGCTCGGGTCGTGAAGACGCTCAACACCCTGACGGCCGACCTCATGGTGAACCCACGGATGGTCAACGACGGCCAACACACCGTGTTCATTAGTGGTAACGACGATGAAGCAAAACACGTCGTCGCCACGCTCCTTGGCAGTATGGGACACATGGACGTCATCGACCTCGGAGACATCACGACAGCTCGAGGAACCGAAATGCTCATGCCCCTGTGGATGCGACTGATGGGCGCACTGGATACCACCATGTTCCAGTTCAAAGTCGTCCGCTAAGCCGCGTCGGTTTCCTGCAAGCTCATCTGCGCATAGTGAGCGTCTTCGCGCTTCTTGCCCGGGAAGACAACGATAACCAGCACGAACCCGATAAGGGACATGACGAGGGCCACCAGAATTGCCGCATCCTTACCGTCGGTGAATGCGTTGGATGCCGCTGTAAGAATCTGCTGCGCGTACTGCGGGAAGGAATCAGCGACCGCAGCACTTCCCTCGAAGGATCCCGTCAACTGGTTGGCGATCGACGTGCTGACGGAGGATGCTTGGTCCGCCGGGAGTGCCGCAAGATCCGCTTGCATGTGCGCACCGTAAGCAGCGGCAAGTAGTCCGCCCATGGCCGCCTGCAGAATGGCACCCCCGAAATCGCGGGTGAGATCAAGACCCGCCGAACCCATGCCACTCCACTGAGTGGGCACGGATGCCATGAGAGCCCGCGATGCCGGTGTCGCCGCGAGCCCCACGCCAGCCCCAACCAAGGCATATGCCGTAATGACCCATCCAATCGACGCTCCCGGTTGCCAGGTCACCAGCATGACCGCGAACGCTGCCCCGGTAGCGAGCAACCCAAGTGCGAAGGACAGCCGAGACCCGGTCTTCTCGATCAATTCGCCTGCGACCTGCCCAAACACCGCTGTCAAGACTGCTGAGGGCAGCACCACGAGTGCTGCATTCAAGGCGGAATATCCAAGTACGTTCTGCATGAACTGCTGCCCGATGAACATGGCACCGATGAGGGAGCCAAAGGTGATCGCCCCCGCAACGAAAGCAACCCAGTACGTCCGCGCTCGGGCGAAGGTGAGGTTAATCAAGGGACGAGACGCCGTGGCTTGTCGCCAGAAGAAGATCGACAGCGTCACGACGGAAATGACCAAAGTCGACACGACCACAGGGCTCAAGCCCTTGTTTACGTCTTCTATTGCCAAGACGAGTCCGCCGACGCCAATGATGGACAACACTCCGCCGAGGTGATCCACTGAGAAGCGGTCCTCGTTGGCATGCCACGGCAGTACCCACCAGCCCACCGTGAGAGCCACGAGCACCAGCGGCAGGGTGACGAGAAAGACCGAACCCCACCAGGCGAACTGCAACAGCCATCCGCCAAGGACGGGACCGAGTGCCGCGCAACCTCCACCAATGCCAGACCACAGGGCTATGGCACGCACCTTCGCTTTGTTGCGGTAGAGGGCAGAGATAAGGGACAAAGTGGTGGGGAACAGGAGCGCTGCAGCAACGCCCCCGAGAAATCGAGCCAAGATCAGCACTTCGACGTTGGGTGCGTAAGCGGCAAGAAATGACGTGGGGATCGTCATCACGGCACCACTGACGAAGAGCAATTTGCGACCGTACCGGTCACCTAGCGCGCCAAGGTAGAGAACGGTGGCCGCCAAGCCAAGCGCGAACGCATTGGCTACTGATGTCAACTGATCCTGAGAAGCACCAAGCTCACGACCAATCGTGGGCAGGGCCACATTGGCAATGCCCAGATTGATGTTGGCCACCACCGCGCCGACCACAAGTGCGAGCAGAACCAAGCCACTCTTGGAAGGGCTGTCCGAGGCGGCTACGCCTTGGTCGGACGACGTGGTGGCCACGCTGGCACGCTACTGGACGCTGGCGGACGCCTTTGCATCCTGGCCGCTGTCGACACCCTCGTCGTCGACAACCTCGTCGTCGCCCGCCTCGATCGTGATCTCCGGAAGGATTCTGTCCAGCCAGCCCGGCAGCCACCAGTTCGCACGACCCAGCATCGACATCAGGCTCGGTACAAAGATCAACCGAATGATGAACGCGTCAATGATCACCGCAGACGCAAGCGCAATTCCGAACAACTTGATGGTTGCGTTCGTGCTTGGCACAAATGCAAGGAAGACGCTGGACATGATCAACGCTGCGATGACGACCACGCGGCCGGATCCGCCAAGCCCGCGGCGCACCGACATGGCGCTGTCGGACGTCCGATTCCACTCCTCCTTCATGCGCGACACCAGGAACACCTGGTAGTCCATCGAGAGGCCAAACAGAATGCTGAAGACCATGATCGGCAAGAACGGGAAGATTGGCCCGGTCCCAGGTATCCCCAGAATGCTGTCGAACCAACCCCACTGGAACACAGCAACGGTGATGCCTAGCGCAGCAGAGAAGCTCAGCAGGCTGGTGATGGCCGCAGTCAGCGGAATCACGAGGGAGTGGAACAGCAGCATGAGCGCAAGGAAACCTAGACCGATGACGATTGCCAAGAACAACGGGAGTGCATTGGCAAGTACTGACGTGAAGTCACTGGTAACAGCCTGCGTACCGCCGACGTAGAGCTTTGCGCCCGTCGCCTGCTCCAGCGCCGGGTCAGTCTGAGTACGAAGTCGTTCAAGTAAGTCCAT